>Ga0256405_10001693_pt1 | contig 57854 bp, 93 predicted proteins | sample RumenRJG_02DNA_FD_189096 | JGI IMG/M metagenome (GOLD analysis project Ga0256405, IMG submission 189096) | Bovine rumen microbial communities from Lethbridge, Alberta, Canada - RJG_02 | ecosystem: Host-associated > Mammals > Digestive system > Stomach > Rumen | place: Canada: Alberta... | reverse complement strand
TCCTCTCATTAAGGATATTATAACTGGTCGGTAAATCAGAATCTTTCTTTAACTTCGGATACCAATCATCTAAATTAAAATAATTCCATCCCCCAGCCATATATTCTTTTTGAATAAGACTCCAAATATAAAGTGTAAATAACACCTTAATACGATTGAAATTCATTGGATTTCTTTTTACTTTTGTAGGCGCACGAAATTCATTTATTCTATTGCGCTCTTCATCTGTAATTATAAAATTATCCTCTAATCCTAAAAACCAATCAAGAACTTCTTTTGGAAATTCAACATAATCTATTTCTCTAAGCTTAGAAGGATTATCTCCTTTTGTTTTCCAATCTCTCCAAACTTTATCAATAGATTTCTTTAAATCTGGTCCATCTTTTATAGGATTAAAATTTTTAACATACTTAACGCATTTATCAATACACCATTCTTTTACCTGTTTCTTTGAATATCCTTGACTCTTCCAATATTTCACCAGAAGAGCCAAGTCTGTAAACCATTTTTTACCCAACCCTTTTTCAAGGACGGTCTAAATATGTTTTGTTTCATTGTAAATCTCTATCAATGTTTTCAGCCTCCACTTTATTTAAATCGACCTTTTCAATAGAGTAATTTTCATACAAAAATTCAAGAGTTCCATTTGGATTCTTTTTAGGAAAATAACAAGAATTTACTTTAGTCTTCAAATTTTCAAAAATCTGTCTTCCATAAAGCTCCCATAAAATTCCTTTATTATAAGAAGGCTTATCTTCATAAAACAAAGTAATCATATGATTTGCTACAATTTCATCATTAGGACAAATCTGTTCAAGAGCTTCTTTTAAAGCAGAATAAGCAATAACTTTTTCATTATTTCCGTCTTGAATTGTTTTTGTATCTGTCACTTTTCTTTTTATTTGCCAGTTTTTAATGTGTTCTTCAACTGTATAATAAATCTGTTCATAAATCTTTTTATTTATCATAAAGTTTTCACTTTGAAGAATCCTATAATCAAAAACATCAGAAGAACGTACTCTCTTTTTTATTTCAAAATCAATGCTTTCAATATAATGACTGATTTTATTCATAACACAATCAGAATCGACGACAGGAAGAAAATCGTAATACTGTTTCTTAAATTCTTTTAATTCGTCAGTTAGTTCTTCTTCTGGTGTACTTAAAAGTCTTTCAAGATTCCAAGCATTACCAAATTTGTTCTTAAGCTTCTCTTCTCTCTTTTTCAAATAATGTTTCAACTCTTTATCAGTTTGAGTATATTTATATCTAAAAAAGTAAGGCTTCTTGTCAGCAAGAATAGAATTTAAAAACTTCTTCCTTTCTACTGTTGCTTCATCATCTGTGTCTTCTATATGCTGGAAATTGCGACAAACTGTAGCAAGTTCTTTAACATTTTGACCAATCTTAGTTTTATCAATCTGTCTTGACTGGGCAGCGCACCCAGCTTTTACTCGATTAATCAAAACTTCTCTTTCTTTCGAATCCTCTGGGAAAAGAGGTAAAAGTCCTACTACTGTTGAAATTGTATTTGTACACTTATCTCTTAATTTCTTAAGAGGGTAGACTATATCTTCATCCTTTTAGGATGCGTGGCGCTTCCAAATACGGAGTTTCACCGTAAATGTACTCCCTTACGGGATAGTCGTTACACCTTCTGCGCTTGGCACGGGATTGCCATGTCTTTCGATTTAGGGTCCCCCGTTAGCAGGTTATTAAACCCACACCTTAGATTTCTAAGTTCACACACGTTTATTTTTCTATTCATTGCTGAATAGCCAGACCACTTTTACCTAATCTGTCCTATTTTCGTACCAAAACTAAATGTATCGGTTACAAAAAGTTTTCTATCAAAAGCCTCTCTATCAAAAGTACCATCTTCTTTTCTGAAAATTTCCTTTTTTGGCTTTTTCGCTTGGTAAGTTACCACTCTTTGATTTGGATAACGACCGTTAATAAAATTTGGATTATCCGTCGAAAAAATTATGTCGTAGTCATAGTCTGACCCAGCCCATCTCATAGTATGAGCATCATGACAATTTACAATATAACCGCTATAATCATAACTAAACCATTTACGAGTCTTTTCATTATCAACCAAATCCATAGGATAATGTTCACTAAAATGAGTTAAAGGACTACGCATTGTATCAACTTTATTGACCCGTCTTTCATTCCAAAAATTACAATACGCTTGACCAGCCTCAAGTAATCCTGTAACTTTATGCCCTGTAATAGACTGCATAAATCCATAACCATCTACTACAATACACTGGAAATTGCCACGAATTAAAATCTTCCGTAAACAAGCCAACTCTATCTTTCTGACAATAAAATCACGAATTTTTTCTTTTGTGTATTTATCATTGAAAAGATTATGATTTAAGACAAGACTCTTTAACCACCAATTATCACTTGAACTCAAAAAAGCTTCAATACTTTTCTCATCCAAATTTTCACCCATTAAAAACAACAAAGTGTAATAAATATTATCATAGCTTACGCCTTGAATATATTTCACAGTTTCAGAACAAACATCTTTTACCATATCATCTGTAAGATTTAATGTTTGAAGAAATTGATAGTTTGCTGTATTTACTTCTTTATCTTTTTTAGGAGCATACTTAGTTACGCCCCAAATAATCCGATTCTTTTCACAATTCTGTTCAAATGATTCTTGTGATTCCCAACTATCCCAAAGTTTTGCCATTCCTTCGGTAAGAATTACATCTACTTCTCTTAAATCTCTATCATTCCGATAAACATCTTTTACGATATAATTCTCATTATTTTCTTCCTTGCACCACTCCACGAAATCAAACTCATTCAAAGCTCCCTTTGTGAACGCACATCGAATACAGAATTGACACGGAGTATAATCTTCTCCAAGGTCTTTACCCCAAACCTCTGCCATAGCAGGACTAATTAAACCAGAACCATCCCAACAATTAAACTCAACATCCATTGTACGAGGCTCTATAATATCATCCTCATCTGCTGGTTGTTCTATTACAAAGTCAACATCAACAGGACGAACTTCACAATAATCTTTTACAATACAAAATCTCGGTTTAGTAACTTGTTTTGTAGCGCTCGAATACAAACCAAAATAAGCATTATACTTACTCGCAGCAAGAGGATGAAACATATCGCGTCCATTATCAAGCCTATCTCTTAATTGAATACGAATACTGTCAGGACGTTCAATTTGTTTCTTAAAATCATTTTCGTCTCCACTATCACAAAACACTACTGTACTTACTCGTGCTTGAGAAGCAGAGCATGAAATTCGCTTAAACCAACGATGATTAAAAACAAAACCCTTTTCATAAATCTTCTTATAATCCGTAACACTTTCCATTGTTACAGTAATATATTGTGGAATATACATCATTCCATAAATATTATCTTGAAGTTCACGAATTCTTTTTTTATCTTCTGTGTTACATTTCTTTTTCTTTTTTAATTTATCTCTTTCAGAATACCATTCCTCAAGTAAATTTCTATCAATAGTCTAATCGGTAATATCACGAATGCTTTTTAACATTTGAGAATCTGCTAAAGAAACAACCAAGCCACTCTTAAAGCATTCTCTTAGTGACAAATTAAGATTATACTTGTTGTCTTTTAAAATTGTACTACTAAGCTTAACAGTATAAAATAAACGCACTTTAACTTACCTTTCTTAAAAATGTTTTGTTTTAAATTATTAAATTATTCGTCTTCTTCTATTTCTTCAAGTTCGCTAATGAAATCATTAATTTCATCATCTTTAGCAAACATTAAAATATCAACAACCTGATTTAAATTATCACAAACATACAAATTCTGTAAACCATCTTTATAAGTATAGTGTGAATTATAATTTGCATCAAGGTCATTCTTTAGAAGAATCTTTACACTCGCGTCTGTATCTTTTAAATTAAAATAATAATCATCAATTTGAATCCGACCAAGCATTCTTACAGAAGCTTTATCTTCATCATGTTCCAAGCCATAATAACCAATTTCATCTTTATGACGAGCAAAAAAAGGAATTGAAAAAATTTTATCAAATTTTTTCTTTAAATTAACTTCATCCCGCTTTGTAACCAATCGCCAATTATAACTCTGAAATAAACCATCTTGATTATTTTCATCTAATTCAAAAGCGTCTATTAGTTCCTGATTTGGTTTATTGCGTTGCCAAAATTCATCTTCACAAAACATATCAAGAATTTCTTGAACATCTAAATCACGCTTAATACTCTTAAAACCCCAATCCTTAATATCATCACGGGTTTTATTAAGACCGTATCGGTCATTAAGCATTTCAACAATAGTACCAGCACTCCACAGAATTACATCATCAATATCAAGATAAACTGTTCGCTTTGCTGGATTAATTTTACCTTTATTTAAAACAATCATATCTATCACATATGTATTTGCCACAAAAATATTAAGCAATTACATTTTTCTGAGCTCCTTTATCTTTATTTTATTCTACAGCAATAATAATCACCTTGTCTTTCTAAATGTCTACTTTCTTACTATGTCTTACTACGAATGTCTATTTTTTGGGGTATATCACATCCAATGTCTATATCTTGTATTGTCTTTTCTTATTATCCACATTATAGCACAAACCTATCATTTTGTCAAGAAAAATTTACAGTTCAAATTTCTCCTGAAAATAACAACTTTCAAAACAAAATTAGCCATATAATATTAACAATGTCCCATATTATCCCATTCTCAACCCACTAAATAAAAATTAAGTTTTATTTCCCCAGATACATTTTTACAAAAATGTTAGCGTACCCATACTATAATATATATGGTACACTAACAAAAATGTTAGCGTAAATGCATTTTTTAAAATTTGCCCTAACAAAAATGTTAGCGTAACTTTTTTCTAAAATTCCTCTTTTTCCCTTGATTTTCCTATGTTTTTTCAACTTTTCAAAAATTCCTTAAAATAAGACTATAAGATATAAATATAAAATAAATAGATAATACTATAACCTCCGCATAAATGCTGCGGTATTTTTCGAAAATTTTTCTTGACATTTTATCTCAGTTATGATATAGTGCATTTAGCTCTGATAAAAGGAGTGATGAATTGAAAGATTTATCAGAAGTATTTATCCCTATTCCTAATGGAGTTATTGAAGCAAGTATAAAAGTAAATCAATGGTTACTTCCTGTATATTGTTATTTGTATATCAATAAAAATATTTTGGGGTCTATTGATACTACTGTAAAACTTATTCAAAATGCTTATTTTACTCCTAAAAATAGATTACAAGAAAAGGAATATAAAGAAAATATAACTAAGGCACTGTGGCTTTTAACTTCTAATATGAATAATGAGAATCAGGAAGTGCTATATTCTTCTTTAATAGATATAAACAACTATGAAGATTTGAGTGAAGAAGAAATTATTCTGTCTAAAGATGATTCTAACTCTGATTTTAATTCTATTGATTCTTTCCTGAAAAAATTTGGTGATGTAGACTCTTTTGTAAAATCTTTTCTTACTATTAAAGTTAAATATAACTGTTCACAAGAAAAGAATTTTACAAAATGTACTCTTGAAGAATATTTATTATTTAAAGATTATTTTTCTTCTGTCATGGGAAAAGATAATAAAAACAAAACTACTGGTTTTCAATTAATGTATGCCTATTTTCTTATAAAGGCAATTATTTCAAAAAAAAGAAATTTTAAAGACACTACATTTTTTGGAAATGGATATTCTACAACCTTAACTAAGAAAAATTTTAAAGAACATTGCAAATTTACCTCAACTAAAACAGAAAGTGTACTTTTTGAATTAGAAAAGTTTAAATTAATTACCATAAATAAAAATATTATTGATTTACCGAACTAAAAATATAAACGAAAGTGAGACATAATAAATGACCGCAATTGTGGGTTTTACCGACAAGAAAAACAATACTACTTGGATTGGTTCAGATTCTCTCGGAAGCAATGGATTCTCTAAAGCTGTTCAAGCTAATCCTAAATGTTTTCATAATGATACTCTTAAAAATGTTATTATGGGAAGCACTTCTACTTTTAGGCATATTGATTTACTTAAATATAGTGAAACTTTATTTCCTGAAATTGATAAGTATAAGATTAAAGATGGTGAAGTTAATATCGACCATCGTTATATGGTTAAGACTTTTATCCCAAATCTTATCAATCTTTTTCAACAACATATTGTTGATGAACTCGAAAAAGATAGAGGAGCAAATTTCCTTATTGGAGTAGACGGTAAACTATTTCAAATTCAGCCTGATTATTCTGTTCTTGAAGCTAAAGATGGATATGATGCTGTTGGGTGTGGAGAATACGCAGCATTAGGTAGTCTTTATAGCACTACCAAATATTGTCCTAAGTTTACTCCTGTACAACATATTACAGCAGCTCTTGAAAGTGCAGAAAAGAATTGTTGTGGAGTTCAGAGACCTTTTCACATTATTAACACTAAAACAGATGAGGTAATTACAGTTGAGTGAAGGAAGTAAAGTAATTTTTCAAGTCTTATATGGTTTGGTAAATCTTTGTCAAAAATTTGGTTCAGATGCTATTCTCATTATTCCAAATGAGTTTAATTTTACTATGAAAGGGTATGTTATTTGGGAGAAAGGTTGCGTTTCTATTAATCCTGAATATCAAAAAACTTTTTTAAATGCTATTTCTATTTGTAAAGCACAAGATGTTTGGAATACTAATACGAATGGTTATAATTTTTTTGCTGATAGTTTTTCCAGTTATTGTAAACCTTTGTTAAAAGCCTTAGCTAAACTTGAACCAGATAGCGCGAAAGAAATTAAAAAACAATTTGAATGGTTTGTGGGAGAGATTTAATTCTCTCTCACTTTTTATGTTATTATATCAAGGTTTCTCCCAAAAAAATTTTTTTAAAAATTTTACTTGACAAAACCATTATCCTATGATACACTAAAGAAAAAATGTAAAAGGAGTCATATAATTTCTTATGATATACTTCCCTAATAAATTCTTTAAGAAAAAACTTACTGCGAATGAGATGTTTGCCAAACTTGGATTTACAATAAACCAAGATAATCCTCGTTTTGGTACTCATTATTCTCGTTATAATGCTCGATATGGTTATCTTCATAAGGTAAGTATTATTTATAAACACCCCTTGGGAGTAGAAGAACCTTATATTCTCGTTCAAAGTTATCAGTATGATAATGATGCTATGGTTGGGCTTACGGATGCTGAGATGGAAGCTTGTATGGCTAAAATTAAAGAAATGAAAGATTTTGCGATTAAGAATCCAGATATTGTGAAAAGGTGATAATCTATGAAGAAAAATTGGGTTAAGGTAAAAAAGAGTGAAATTAAAAATGCGAAGAACATTTCTAAGAAAGTTTTAAATATTCATAAAAGCAACGATAGTGAGAATAGGCGTAAATCTTATGAGGAGATTATTCTTGCTGAGGCAGAGGATAAGGCCCGTGCAATTCAAAATCGTAAAGAGATTGAGAATAATATTTTTCGTTGCCCTTTCTGTGATGCTATAATGAAGGTGTATGAATGTAAAGGCGAAAATACATTTTTCATCCAGAAAGAATGTTCCAATCAATGCCCTGAGAGTATTAAGGCTGAAAAGATTAGGCTTGATTTTGACGCTTATCTAACAGCAAAAAGGATTGCTGAATTGGGAATTAAGGAATGTAAAACTAAGACTAATAGTATTATTCAGAAGAGTTATGGATGGACTAAGGTTGTTAAAATGAATGATAAATATGTCGAGTCTTATAATGCAGATTTGGCAAAAATTAAAAATGGTTTGATTGAAGAGGTTAGTGATTATACCAAGGAACTTGGTAAAAAAGTCGAAGAACTGAGGGAAATGTATGGGCTTTGAAAATAATTACCCAAAGCCGTTTTTGGAGTTCGTAGATTAGATTATTGAACTTGTTACTGAAAAATATGCCTTTGAAGCAAAGATATTGAAAACCTATGATTGGTTAATCGTGTTCAATTCTATTAACGGATATGATTTTCACGTCGCTTTTGAAGTTTCAATTATTTTTAACTGGTTTAATCAAACTCAAAATTTTAACAATTTCGATTTCTGGAAGAATCAGTTTATCGCAACTAAAATATTTGGATATATTGAAAGAGCATAGTGTGACCTTATTCTTACTAAAAATAAGTAAAAAAAGTAAAAATAAAAAAAATACTATTGAAATAAATCGAAAAGGAGTATAATTATTATGAGTTTAACTGCACAGCAAAAACGAGATAAAGAAGCTCGCATTCAAGCGCGAAAGGAACTTCGTGACCAAAAGAAAAAGGAAGTCCGTGAGGAAAAAAGACTGAATAAGGCTAAGGATAGTCTTAGGCAAAGATGGGAAGAGAATGGTTGGAAAATTAGTGAAGAGTTAACACAGAGTAAGGATGGAAGTTGTAAATATCATTTTAACACTGTAAGAAAAAATGAAGATGGTACAGCACAATATATTGATATTGATGGCATTTTAATTGAAAATGGAAAGATTGATGTTATTTTGTATGCTTCATTTTATCAAAATGAGAAACGTTCTCCAATGGCTATGAGACAACCTGAACTTGGTCTTGTTTACGAACAGTATCGCCGTACTGAAAAAATGTTAAAAGAAAAGTATGATGAGATTAATCGGACAGAAAATGAAGAAGTTGAAAGGGTTGAATATATTATTTCTAAAGTTGAAGACCCTGAATATCGTCACGGAAAACATAAAAAGTATCATAAAGAGCTTTTGAGAGAATTAAATAAAACTCTTGATAGTACAAAGAAACAGACTAAAGATAAAAAGAATAATCATAATAAGAATAATGATAACAAGAAAGTTGAGGAATAAATACAATGGAATTTAATCGTACTTATATGGGCATTCATGATATGTGGAAAGACCTTGGTTGGCGTATTGAAATGGAGTTTGAGCCAGATAGTAATAATCCTAATGTTTTGATTTGGTATGCTTGGCGTGTTTTTGGTGAGGGACTACAAAAGGCTGTTATTATTGGTAATAAGATTAAAAATAATATTACCGTCGATAATGATAAAGCAACAAAGAAAGATTCTGAAATAACTAAGGAAGTTGTAGAAAACGTAGAAACTGAAATCGCTGATGTACCTGAAACTAATAATGATAACGATATTGACACTGTTGTTGAAATAGACCACGAAGAAAAAGCTGAAAGCGAATTTACCCTTGATGTAAATACAGCTATTTTCACTGGAACTCAGATTAAGGATATGTATGAGGGAACTGGTATTAGCTTCATTGATTATCATTATCTTTATTTAATCGGCGATACTGCTCGTGAAATGGAACGTCAGCTTGATAAAATGGAATATACGGAAACGACTAAACCAGATGCTACTGATTTTCTTGTTAAATCCACTGAGTCTACAGAGCCCACTGATTCTTCTAATACTATTATTAATGGAATCGAAGTAAGTAAGGAAGAAGAAAGGATTAATAATATGATTAGATTATTAGTTGATGATAGGGAAGATAAAATAAAAAATAATATTTCCTTTGAACCAGATAAAAAGCGTGTTGCAAAAATCCGTAAAATACGCGGAAATGAATTTGATATTAAGTTTCTTGGTATTGATGAAGACGGGTGTGAAATTTACAAAGGCGATAAAGACAGTTGGAAGAATTTTATAAATTATTTATATGGACTGTATAACAAGCATTTTAATTTTATCATGGACGATACTAAAAATAAGAATGAAGACGACACTAAAAATAAAAATGAAAAGGAAGAGAAAATGGAGGTTAGAACCGTTACTCTTGATGCACCTGATTATGATACGATGAAATCTAAGGCTGAAGCTTTTGATAAATTAATCGAAATTGCTTGTCATGACGGTGTTGAGTTCTATCAGGAATGGAATAAACAAGATGTTAGAAAAGCTTGTAAGGGTGGAAGCGTTAAGGTCGGAGAGATTATCGGAAAATGGCATGGCGAAATTAAGTTTACTGGGGATAATGGACAAAGGGATTTCGGAGAATTTGTTAAAACTATGATTGAGGGAATGGATAGGGAACAGAAGAGGAAAATTTTGGTAGAGTGAGTGAGTTTTATTTACTTACTTAAAGATAAAGAAGTTTGTTACGACTTTATGATGGAGTCGTTGCGCCTGATATAAAGTCGTTTTATTATATTATAATATAGCTGTTACTATATTATGTTTATTATATTATAATTCATTTTTGTTATGGATTGGATTGGAGTTTAAAAATGAATGAAATGAATAATGAAATTAAGAATAATGCTAATGAAGTGAATATTGCTGGTATTGCTCAGACTTATAGAAAAGGCAAATTTTTGGATAATAAATCTGATAGATTAATCTTATTTAAAGGTTACAAGAAAATTAAAAAACTTAAACGTATTGATGGAGAAGAGTTTTTTAAGTATACAGCAGAGAAATTTGGTTGGACTGTCTTATATAACTTCGATTGGTGCGAGAAGAAATTTGAGGATTATAATAAAGACAGTTTTGAATCTATCGACGAAAAAAACAAAAAAGCCATTCTTAAAAAAGATGCTAAATGTGTAGAATCTTACTCTGAACAGAATGTCGTTGTTTGGGCAGCTTATAAAAAGATTTCTGATTTTTTTGATAGTGAAATCGAAGCTTGTGGAGTATTCCACGAAGACGAAACTAAAAAAGAGATTACTAATCGAATCAAAGAACTTGGCAAGCAAGGAAAATATTGTTGGATAGCTTTTGTCTGCGGTAATACTTATGGAGATGGAATCTGCGGCGGAGTTTGTGATAGTCTTGATGAAATTATGCAAACTGATTTCGAAATGTGTAAAAAGTCTTACCTTTTACCCTCTAATGAAAATTGGAAATTGAATGTTACTCTTGATGAACTTGGCTGGAAAACTATTTGTTATCGTGATTTTGGTCCTCGTACTTTTTCAGATAGTCTTAGTTATATGGGCAGTAGCAAATGTGCTGCTTTACAGGAATTAAAGCGAATTAGAAACGATAAGGTTAAAACTTGGTTTGATAAACTTTGTAGTTGCGGTTGGTATGCTACTAACTGGAATGGTGATAGTAGATATTATTGTGATAGAATCCGCTTTGAAAAACTTCTTCAAGGTGGAGAATTGGGAATTTTAGTTGGAGAGGTTTTCAAGATGGGAAATGGTGATGATGGATGGAAATTTAAGATTCATCATGCCGATGGTGGAGTCCTTGGCGGAAAACAAATCTATTGCGGTGCGTTACAAGGATTTACTGGACAGTATGATAGTTTTGGTTTGTGTGATAACCCTTGCGTAATTGAACAATATAACAAAGATGGTAAATTGAAACTTGCAAGTAACAAAGAAAGATTCTGTATGAGTAAATGGAACGATGAAACTAAAGATATGTGCTGGCTAACGGAAGATGAAACTGAAGCTTGGTTGGGATTGATTCGTGGACTGAAAATGATGGATAAAATGGTTGGGGAAGAGTAAGAATTGAATAAAGAGTGAAGAGTGTGAATTTAGACAGAGCTTCGATGGGGAGGCTCTGTCTTTTTTTTATTTTTTAATTTTTTAAAAAAATTTTTTAAAAAAAATTTTTTAAAAATTTTTATTTCTCCCTTTACTTTCATGTCATATGTAGTAGAAACACAAAAAAGTGAATTACGGTAATGTAATTTCACCTGTTTCTATCTTCAGCAAGCAAAAAGAGATGAATGACAAGCTCATTTGCAAGTCGTTCATCTCTTTCATCACATTTGGTTCTAAATTCCCAGTTAAATCCAAACTAATTGGGAATTAAGAAACATGAATTCCTAATGAATTCGCAAATCGAATTTCATAGAAATTCATGTAATATTTCTTATTTTGTCAAGGAAAAGACGTTAAAACCAGAAAGGAAATCAGAAAATGACCAAACTCGAAAAGAATATCCTCGTTGCTATGGAGGATGCCGCCGAAGAGGATGGCGCCAAAGTCGTCATCGACGGAGCGAAAGAGGACAATAAGTCATTTTTCGTTCAGTACACTTCTCGCTCTCTTTCCCTGTACTGGGGGAAAGAGAAGGTTGTTACTCTTGATAGGAGTGTCTATATGGCGCTCGCTACCAAGCTGTTCGTGGAGTATATCAAGTTCTGATATACTTCATAACCCCGAAACAGGGAGAGAGACTTTCTCTCTCCCTGTCTGTCGTAGCTGGTTACTACGGCACTGATGATGGGAAACCACACGGAACACAAACCAGAAAGGGAAAACAGAATGTTCGCGCTCGCTTTTATATCTATTTTCTTTGGAATCATTAGTATTCTTGACATCATTGCTGTAATGGCAATGTATGCCATTTACCGCCTCACAGGAGGCAAGAAGGGCTTTCTGTGGTACATTCGCCACATTTAACCCCTTCAACTCGTCCTAAAGAGTCAACGAGTATAAATAACTGGCTCTATTCCACAAGTCTCAGCAACAAATATAACAAAAAGGTTTTCTAAAGGGTTTGTACCTTAAACAAGCCCTATTCCAACTCCTTTATGGAGTACATATTAATAGTCGAGAGACTTAAAATGGAGGTTTATCATGGAGTACACGAAGGAGAACATCGGCAGCATCATCAAGAAGATGAACAACAACGAGAACAGCAAGGTTTTGTGCGTCAACCAGTTGAAGTGGGAAGATAGGCTTGGTTACACCACGAACGGCAACATCACCTACACCACGTTCTTCAATGAGGCGCAGAGGCACGTCAACAAGGTCATCGAGGATAGCATGAGCAATGTGAGCTTTTCGTCCGACACGACCACGATGGAGTACTATAACTCTATCAAAGAGAACATTCTCTATTCTGTGATGATGGAGTACAAGGCTGGTCGTTACAGCGCACCGAACGAGATGATGCGCGTTCTGAACCTTGCATATACCTATCTCTGGAAGTTGTTCGATATGGATAACAACTACGACTACGACGAGAAGCAGGAGAACAACACCATCATCTAATCATCTAATTTTAAGAGGTGAACAACACCTGAGCATTGTTAGAGCCCACTATCCGCCCCAAAAACGGAGTTGATAGTGGGCTCCATAGAGTGCTTAGTAATCCAAATCGCACTCGGGAAGGAGGTAGTAATATGCGCATTACTATCGAAGTAGTCCGTTAGTTCGAACTTGTAGTAGTTGGTATTATCATTGGAGGTTATCTAATGATAATCTAACGTAAGCTACCTCTGATAGTTAAAGGGTTGTCACCAGCAACTCTTTAACTGTCTCTGATTATAACACACTTGGCTATGTTTGTCAAGTGTTTTATATAAAGTTCCTATAAACAATTTGCAGACAAATAATTATAAGGAGGTATTAGCAATGTTAGTTAATACAAATAAGGTCTGTGAGTATCGTTCCACAAATGGTCTTTGCAATGGCAAAGCTTGCAAGACCTGTCATTTTGATTGCAAGCGTAATCAGGGACAGGAAGTTGCTACCAGTGTGAATTATGGCGCAATCAAGCGCTACAACTCCAAGAACGGCAAGACCTACAGAACGGAGGTCATGCGGTTCTAATAATAAGCATTGTTCGAGGGACAGAGCTTGATAGTTCTGTCCCTCCATAGAGTGCTTATTCGCAGTATAAGCCTCATACGATACGCCTAATAAGCGCATCTCATCGCAATCCCCTAAAAGGAGAAGCGGAAAGCAAATCATTTTTCATATTTTGTATTATATCACTTGATGAATCATTTGTCAAGTGTTTATAATAAATATTTTTTATACAGACAAGGAATAAGTCTATAACACCAGAAAGGACACAGCTATGGCTAAGAAGAATAACAACAAGACTATCATCATTCGCACCAACGTAACCTCCATCGCTTGCAAGGACGAACTTCACAAGGCTCTTCAGCCCATCGAAATTGGGGCTGAAAATCAGGCTTATTTGAAATCTGTTCTCGCTTCTATTGAGCGTGAATTGGATAAGCTCGATTACAAGCGCAATTGGGCAGTCAGGGAAATCCCTTTGGATATTCCTGAGATTGACCTTGACTACCAGCGTATCCCGACTGATGCGGAGATTGCCAAGATTGTCAATAACTTCGATATGAACAAAGTTGACATCAAAATGGCAAGCATCCGTAGAGATGAAAACGGAAAGTTGCATCTCTATGTGGTGGACGGCTATCATACGTTGATTGTCCTGAGACTTCTTCAGGAAAAGTATCCTGAAATCCAGTTCAGGATGGCGTTGAAATGCTTTGCTGGGCTTACTAAGAAACAGGAGGCAGACATCTTTTCTACTCAGAACGAGTTCCACACCAACATTCGTGGATATGAGAGGTATAAAGCAGAGCTGGTGGCAGAAAAACCCTGTGCGCTTGCCATTCAGCGTCAGCTCAAATTGTTTGGGCTGACTACGAAAAATGACATCACTTCTCAGGTAAATCGTGTTCGCAATGTGAATGCGATTGAGGAGCTGTATCGCATTTACAAGAAAAATGGAGAGGAGGCGATTAATTACACATTCCAGCTTATTCACGATGCTGGCTGGGAGGACAGCACTTGGGCTTACAAGCAGAGAACTTTAGGTGGAATTTCTTGCACCTTTGAAGAAGGGCAGAATCCTTACGCAAGGGCTCGACTGCTTTGTGCAATGAGCTCGGTCTCTTGTGAACAGTTCTTGGATGATGCTCTTAAACTCGGCGGAGGAGACCATCACAGCGATAAAGTTCGTAATTATTGCAAGTCTCTTATGGGTTAAACACAAAAAAGAAAGAACGACTCCCACAACGAGTCGTTCAATCTTTTCCTATAAGTCCAGCCCGTATAGATGGACAATCCCTCAGTTAGAGGAAGAAAGGAAGTGAATCATATATGACACTCACAAAGTAGGTTGATTACAGATTCAGCATTGTAGTCTACGCCATTTATGTTGGTGGCGTAATTGAGCTTTAAGGTCGCAACTTAAAGTTCTGATAGTATCAACCAATAGCCTCAAGGAGTGAGAGAATAATACGGGATTCCTCACTTCTTGAGAGAATTATACCATAGTATTTAGCGTTTGTCAAGTAAAATTTATAAAATATTTGGAGGAATAGAAAAATGAAAATTAAGGAAAACATTATTTTGGTCGCAGCGCTCATCGCCGCTATCTGCTCTATCTTTATGTTCTATCTTGGATGGGACATGGGAGAGAAATCCTATCAGATTAAAGATGATACTCTTTATAGTCGTGAAGACCTTACAGGGTCTTTCCAAGTAGGATATGAAACAGGATTGTCTGACGCTGAAGAGTCAGCTATGGCTTCTCATGTAGAGATTGTGGAAGCATGGATGAGCAATCTCGAATCTGTTACTATCAACGATGAAGTTGTTCATATTGTTGATGGTAATGGTGAAGAGTGGGTCATTACCGCAGAATAAAAAGGAGGTGAATTAATGAAATTACGCAGCAAATACCACGTCAAAGCCTACATTGCACAGCTTGGCGGACAATCCAAGCTATACGAGGGCGACGTGGTAGCCAGAAGTGAGAAGGACGCTTATGCCCATTTTGGATATGTTGTCAAAACAACCAAGATGGGTTTGAGCTCATCGGCTAAAGTAACAGTCAAACCTATCGACTGTTATTTTAAGTATTTCTTTTGATTAATAATTTAGGAGGATAAAAGCAAATGAAAAATATTACTTTGGATGGATACGAATATATCTTAACCTATCGTCAACCTACTACCCTTAATACTCTCTGTGTGTATAAAATTCAGAATATTCATAATACCAATGAAAATCCTGTATATTTTCTGGCATCCAATGAATTGAGAGAACCATTTATTGAGATGCATACTTTTAATGAAATGAAGACGCATATTCTGCCTCAACATTATGAGGGGTTTTTCAAAGATGAATTCACCGCCATTCTTATGGCAAAGAATGTTGCAATGGATACTGTAATTACATTGCAAAAGTCTGCTCTTGAAAAGGCGCAAAAAGCTTTGGCACAAGCCACGGAAGAGCTTGTAAAGCTTCAATCTGAAGTCTCTTGGGAAGGCTGTGATGTCTTTGAGCAGTATTATGATTCTCAGGATGAATTAAGAAAAGCTGCTTTGAATCGTGAAAAGGAGGCTAAGTAAAATGTTTACGATGCAGGAACGTTACCTAAATGAAGCTATCAATAACATAGATAGCAACAACAAACTAAACCTGCTGATTGACACTCTTGAATAAATAATACATAATACAAACCCATCTTTAAGATGGGTACTAGCATCTTTATTATCTAATAAAGGTGTTAGTACCTGTTTTAAACAAAAGACAGGAATAAAATTAAGTGCTGGCAAGCCTAGTATGCGGAGGTTACACAAATGAAAGAAATGATGAGATGGTGGTAGTCCTGCTATTGAAAAGAAATGCATCAAAGCATTTCTTGAGTTGATTAAAGCTGGTTGTTCCTCGTGAGCAACCAGTTTTAATATATTCCAACAAACAAAATACTAAAGAAAGGTAGGTGCATGATGTTGAAATCTATGAAAGGAATGAGGGTACGAACTCTTGTTGATACTCCAAGAACTCATTGGGACAACATGAGTGAAAGAGGACAGAATTATTCTGCTTCTAAGTATCCCGCAGGAACGGAAGGATATGTAACCTTTTGCGGTATCGTCAATAATGTTGTTAATATCGCATTTGGACTTGGTACAGAAGACCTTCCGTACAATCCCATTTAAAGGAAGGACAGTATATATGAAGCATATGATTAAAGGAGGTTTTTACAAATGTATCAATTCACTTGGCATAAAAAATACAAAGGATGCTTAATACAGGAAGATTATGAAAAAATTGTAAATGCCATGCAAATACTCGGCAATGCAATTTTTCTTCCTAGTCTCGGTGGAATAACAGAAAAAGATGAACATGGGAACAAAACTGAATATCGTTGTATTGATTTCCTTCATGAATCACAAGAGATTAAAGAAGCAGCAGAATTAGTATTAGATTTTGTTAACTCATTATCTAATAAACAATAATAAATATAATTATAGTTGCAGACATCAGAGCTCTGCTCAAGGGTGAAACCATCACAGTGTTCCGAAAATTTCAACTCAAAAGGATTGAAGAGTATTGTGCTTCAATTCATTTTCCAATTCACGTTCAACCTTGTGTTGATGCAAGCCTGAATAATATTTGGGCTTACAATATTAGCAAGGTGTTTAATTACAAGAGGAAGGAGGATAATCCCCAAGGGGGCAGATACCATTATTAAACTCTTTACATTTTTAAATAAATATTTCAACTTTATTTTAAAGGAGGCTAAGTAAAATGTACGATGACTTATTCAAACAAAATCCTAAAAGATTCCCAAATTGGGGCGATGGAGAAATTTGTCCCAGCAACATTATCGTTCCTGTGTATCAAGGTATCAGAGAGTTTTATGCCCTCGAAGCTTTAAGTGTCATGGCCAAACCGATTCCATTTAATCATGGACATGATAAGTGGGTTGAAGAATTTGAAGAATTTAAAACCAAATTCGATGCTCAATTTGCAGTAATGTTTTATGACTATGCCGTTGCCCTTTGCTTGGGTGAAGCACGTCACGCGCCCGAAAAGTGCAATTATGAAATTCGTTATCTCACACCCGCATTAAATGAACGAAACAGTTTATGGAACTGTCCGCATCTTGAGCCAACAAATGCTTTGATTACCTGTTCCAAGCTTTTTAGTTATAATAAGGATTGGAACTGTGCTTATGGCGGCTATGCATGGCAAGCCATTGCAGATGGTGCTTTATTATATAAGAAAGTTCCCGATTCGGTTTTTATCGACCATATGGTTGATTTGAGCCACAATAACGGTATTTTCTACAACAAGAGAAATAGGATATTTTTCTTGGGTTCTTCAAATACGGCTGTGCTGAATTTTCTTGAATTCAAGAAAAATCAACCACCATTTGCAGTATGGGATGTTTGCCAAGACAATTGTACTTATGAGATTAAAGCCTTTTACAAAAGAGCTTTAAATCTCGGCATAATTTCTCCCTTAACAGACAAAGAAAATATTTATCTACTTTCTGAGTGTTATGGTGGCTATTATAGCGCTGTTTCAGAGCAGAAAGAAGAAACTACCGACAACATTATGAACTATATTCCCGTTAAATGGGGAACAAGCAGAATCTATCCGTCTGATATAGATAAAAAGGATGGATATTATAGAGAGGTTCATCCAGAAGACTTTGAAGACGAAGATAAAGAAAACAGAAAACGGAGAAGGAGAAAAAATGATAAAAGTCGTTTTGATAGAAGGGGGTTAAGTTCTAATGAGTAAGCGCAACAAAAAGAAAAATAAAAACAAGACAAACAATGTCTTAGAAGCCAAAAACATTTGGGCTTCCACTGCCTGTCACAAGCCTACAGAAATCATTCCAAATCTTTATCTTTGCAAAGAGCGTCAAGTAAAAGACCTCGTAAAAGAAAAGAAAATTGATGTTCTTGTTCCTTTAGCAGAACTTGGTGGGGAGATTTGGAATACAGGTTTTTGCGGCGAAGTTCTATATTATCCCATTGAAGATTATGGGGTTTTACCTCAATCTATTCTCAAGCGTTGTGTGACGGACATTATCTCTCGTCTTAAGACAAAGAAAGTTGCAATCTTCTGTCTTGGAGGACATGGTAGAACAGGATATGTTGCCGCTTGTGTCTTAGGCAAGTTGGGCTATGATGACCCAATAAGAACTGTTCGCAATAAATACTGTAAATCTGCTATTGAATGCAATGAACAAGTCGAAAGTATTGCGACATTCTTAAATAAGCCCCACTTAAAAGAAACATACCATATGGCAAATTACGGCTATAGATATGGGGGTTATGGTGGATATGGATATGGTGGATATGGATATGGCAGTTTATATAATGATTACATTAACATTCCGTATCAACCATATCAAATCTCCTCATTTACTACAAGCACAAAGGAAGAAGGTGTAGAATCAGAACACATTATTACAAAAGCAGGATTCCCAGAATATACAGCAAGGAAGTGGTATGAAGAAGACATGAGTGCATCAGGCGAGGAAGTTGAATCTTGGGATGAGTTAGATGTTAACTCACGTCAAAAGATGTATGATTTCTATTATGCCGTAGCAATTGGAGACTGTTAATAATCAGTAATTGAAATTAAATAGGATAAAAAGAAAGGGAAAGGAAAAAGAAAAATGAAAGCCATGAACACTATGAAGAAGAACATCGTCACCTTTATCATTTGCATTATCGTTCTTATCACCTTGTTTATTAGCTTTGTTTCAGCGGGATATTCCAGCTTTTGTTGGTCTCCGTTTGTTGAAAAGACCGTTGCGGAGAAAGCCACTATTTCTGCTAATATTCTTACGGACAAAGATAATGGAGTTGAGTATATCGTTGTCAGCACTGAAAACGGTGTTGCTATTACGCCTCGCCTTAAGAAGAACTAATAAATTACAACAAAAGGAGGTGAAATAATATGGGGATGAACGAACATGAAATCCTACAAGCCCAAAAACACAACAAAATGGTAAAAGGGCATGGAAAATTTCGATATTACACAAATCGGGCCTTTAAGGATTCACGCCTTAAAGAAAAGCCCGCAAAAATCAGTCAACCTTTAAAGGATTTGACTGAGCGTTATATTCATCACGATGATGAGTATTATATGTATTAAAACCAAAAACCAAAAAATAAAAAATAACTTTAAGGAGGATAAGTAAAATGAAGCATTTTTATGAAAAAGACATCTTTATCAGCAAGGATATTGCCGCCAAAATTAATAAGGCGTGTTCTTTAAGCTATCCCGAAGATTGGTTCTCAGAAAATAAAACTCCATTCACCCTTACCGTTAGATTTTCTGATGGAACGGTAATGGATATTCGTTGCTGTGGTTCTCAGGATGCTCCCTCTTGGTGTGAGTCTGTTCTTTGGACTCCTGATGAAAACGGAGGTTTACATGAAATAAACTGTTCTGGAGCAGTTTATGATTCTATCCTCGGTCATTGGGAAATGGTTGCCCCTGATACTAAGAATGAATATATTGTCAATGTCAAAATTGAGGAGGAAACAGAAATGCCTATCAACAAAAACAATAAAGTGTTCAATGAGATGATGATGCATTCTGCGACTAAGAACAGCGTCCCTTACGCATCTATCGACACGCCTAATGGTCAGTTCAGGATTTATCCTGAAATGGAAGAAGGGTATCATGGAGCGTTTATTACGTTTGTCCGTGATGGACAGACAGTCGAACAGGATATTTGCATGGCTGAGCTCAATCCTGATAATCCTAAGGAATTTTCTGTCAAGGTTTGGTCTGAACTTCGTTCTGAGGAATATCAGGAGGATATTAAATTCGGACAGTATATTGAGCCTCGCTGTCCTTACTGTGGGAACTATTGGGTTGAGGAAGTTGACAATTTCAGGAATGAAACCAAATTCTTCTGTGATTCCTGTGAAAACGATTTTCTGATGGATGACGAAGGAAAATACACTACTCGAAATCGTGTTCCTCTTAAGCCCTTTGAAGAGAAAGAAAAGGAACAGGAGTAAAATCCTGTTCCCATCTAAAATTCCAGCCCCGTAAGCTGTTCAAATATATGAAACCCTTGTCTAAGGCAGAAAGGAGATGAAAGCCATGTAGAAAATTAAATCTATCAACTACCGTTTTAACGTTTACTATTATGTAATCGTTTTAACTGGTTTCCTTGAGCTATAAGGAAGCCTAAAACAATATCCTACAGAGTTAAGAGATTACGGGTCTCTTGACTCTGTAGGTATTGTAACACATAAAAGTGCATTTGTCAAGACTTTTTTGAAAAGAAGATATTTCTTGGTCGGATGACTTTGAAGCCACTGACGTTAAGGAGGAGGAATAAAAAATGAAATTTGAGAAAACTATTAACATTTCTTCGTCCATTGCAAGGTATGTAGAAGCCGCTTGTTTGGATGATGAAGAAAATCGTAGATATTGGTTAGGAGAAAAAGAGTCTTCTTATCTTCTTACAGTAAAATTTGAAAATGGAGTTGTAGTTGACTTCAAACTTTGTGGTTCAGACGAAGCCCCTTCTTGGTGTGAAGGTGTGATGTTTGTTCCTAATGAAAAAGGAATTTTGACAGAAGTTTCTTGCACTGAACCTGAAGATACCATTCTTGGAGAGTGGGATTTTTGGTTGGGAGCAGATTGGTATCATATTTATGTGAGAAAGGAGGAAATAAATTACTGAATACTAATAACAACCTTTATGATTTAAGAAAGGAAGTAAAATTATGAAAACCCTGAATGTAACCGTAAACTGCATTGGAGTGTATAATTCCTCCATTCAAGTCCCTGATGACATGACCATTGATGAAGCTATCAAATATGCTTCTAAGCATTTGGATTTAATTCCAATGCGTCAGGTTGAATGGGTTGGAGATGCCAACCTCGATGAAGAAAATTGCGATTTTGATGATTAACAAACAATAATTGTGATTTAAGAAAGGAAATGAAAAAATTATGAAGAAGTACATGGTTATTGATTGCTGTGAGCGTGAAATTGGGGAACCTGAGTTCTTTGATACCATGCTTAAAGCACAAATTCGTATGCTTGAAAAGTTTTTTGAAGCCTGTAAATATGTGGATGAAAACAGTTACGATTACGAATTCGAAATCAATTCCAATGATGATTTAGACAAGGTTATGGATGTCCTTATCAAAGAGGATATTTTGGACGATGAAAACAATCTCAATGAGAGTTGTGCTTGGGCAGAAACTTTTAATCACGACAATTGGGATTGTAAAATCATCGAAGTTGAAATCTAATTTTGAGTGCTTGATTTAAGAAAGGAGAATAAAACTATGCCTACCGCTAAAGAAGCTGTTTCCACAATGACTGATTTTGTTAATAATTTCAGCCACGATAACAAAGAGTTCTGTGAACTCATGACTCATGAACATCGGTATCTGCAAGAGGAATTCACTCGTTTGTGTCTTAAGTGGATTGCTACTTGTGGTTCTGATGATTACAGATTTGATGGGAGAAATGAATACTCTCACGTTATCTGTAAGGAACTCTGCAAGCATTTCTGCCATTAAATAAAGGAGGTAAAAAATAAATGGAAACTAAAATCTACCGATTTAAAGAGCATAATCTTATAATACAAGGAGAAGAACAAGATATTTTATATCTTGCTGAATTGTTGCGAGAAGCAGAGGGGACAGTAGGTGATTTAAGATATCAAATAGAATATGCATTTGATATTGATGGTGTGCGTAGCTATAATACAGAAGATGAAAGCTGCAACGACACCGATTATGCAAAAAATTATTTAATAAAATAAAAGTACTATAAGCTGTCCTATCGGCTATACGGGGAGAAAAGGAGCAAAATATGACTACTAAGACTTATGAGAACATGACCGTTACCGTTACTTGCAAGGAGAACGAGGACACCGAAATGATGGAGCTCATTCAAAAGATGAACGACATCAAAGCTACTCGTGAGCGTACTGAGGAATTTTATCTTCCTCGCATTAAGGCTATTGGTGCTGCTAAATGGGCTGAAATCTGCAATCAGCTTCTTGAATTGTGTAAGACGGTTGAAAACATTGGTGTAAAAGATATAATTAGCAATTTTTTACAGGCTTCTTTTAATAGAGACGATACTGGCGAACGTTGTTTTATGTGTATTAGTTATAATCCTTATGGTAAAGTTTATGTCCTTAAATACTCAACTGTAGGGCGTACTTCTTTTAACTATACCTTGAATCCCAGTGAGGAATATTACTCTACTGCTTTGGGTGAAGATAAAGATGGCTGGCTCGTTAAGTGGGACGATTATAACATTTATAATCTTTTCCGTTCCGCTCTTATGAGAGAAATCGAGCGCAGAATCAAAGCTGATGAAACTCGAATTCGTTCTATTCGGGAAAATTATGATGAGATTGCTGGGAAATAATTTCCATCTTTTTCTATATCAAAATATCCACAATCACAACAAAAAAGAAAGTGAGAAGAATCAAATGCTAACTATTAACAAAACTTATAATATCAGTGCTAATGATGATAGGTCTGCCACAGCTATTAGTCTCAACAAAGAAAATGGTTTTTACAATTTCTCTGTTACTAACTTTCATGGACAAAAACTTGAGTTTCAGCTTAATGACGTTTTGGCTGGTGAACTTTTCACTGCACTAAAAGAGCTTGGAAACTTTATGTCCATTAAGAAGACTGAATGCTAATAACAACATTTATTATTAAGGTTCAATAAATTTACGTCACGTTCAAGACGTTAAAACGGAAAGGAATCTATTATGGCTAACATCAACAACAACAAGAAGTCCCTGAATCGCGTCCAGCTCATGAAGGAAAACAACAGCAACCTCGAATTCCTTTATATCGACGAAATCAAGGTTGGCGCAATGGGCTCTGTATCTGAGGCAGACCGTGAAGCTGGTCTTGCTGTTATTCAGCGTATTGTTAATAATAGCGACAAGAAGGGAATGGCTCTTGTCATGGAAGTCATGTCTCAGGTGAACTTTGAAGCTTCCATGAACGAGAACAACATCCAGCCCGACGAACAGGTGAGAATCGAAGATGAAGACTGTGTGATTTCTTACCAGTCCAAGAAGATTTACGACATGGCTGGTAAGGAATTAGCTGATGCTTCTGACATGGGAGACAATATCCCCAAGGAAGCCATTCGGGAGATTCTGAAGCTTCGTGCTCTTGCTAAGATTCATGAGCTCAACGCTGAAGCTGAGACTGACCTTGATTATGAAGATGATTATGAGGATGAGGGGAAGTAATTCCCCTCTCATCTCAATCATAAGAAAGTAGTTTAAATCTTTATAAGGTTTTAAACAGATGTATTTAAGAAAGGAAGTATTTATTATGCGTAAGTCTGTTAATTCTCGTAATCACATTGTTTCTATCTATGATTCCCCTATCCATTCTGATGAACTCGGTATCACTTTGGAAGAGGCTGACCGCTATATCTGCAATTGGGATTCTTGGGAGAATTGTTTCTCTAAATCTACTCTTGAATGGATTCTTGAAAATCTCTCTATCGGAGATATTTGTGCTATCCATTATATCCCTCAAGAATGTGCCGTTCCTGGTAGCTATTGGGAAAAGAATTATGAACGTGAGTGTATTGACCGTTGCCATAGCTTTGAGGAATATCAGGGTAACACCGATTTCCACCGTACTGTTTATCTTCCTGCTATTGGTTATCGTGTTTCCTATCAGTATCAGAATGTTGGTAATCTTGCTAAGGTTTATAAGGAGGCTCTTCTCCGAGATTATCCGTATCTAAAGGATTACAAGTTTGAATCTTATGTCCCTTCTTATGGTAGTTACCCTGTTGAAATTTACATCAAACTCACCTATAAGAATAGCAAGGGAGAAGATGTAACTGTTAGTCTTTACACCCCTGTTAAGGCTCTTAAAGAAAAAGATTCTATGCAAATCTATAAGCGTCATTGGAGTTACAATGGTGACTATTATCGCACTCAGCCTGAGCTCAAGGAGAAAATCCTTGGAGTCTTGAAGTCTCGTGAATTCCATGAACTTCGTGAAAAGGTTGATGGTAAGCTTTACAACTACACTGGTGAGCTTATCTAATATCTGGGGAGGGAAACCTCCCCTTTATATAAAGTCCCTATCAACCTATAATCTATAAAATATTAAAGGAGATTTGATTATGTCTAACACTTCTATTGCTAATTTCTACAAGTCTTCCACTCACGATTATGCAAGCTTCTTTAACAACTATGAAGTTTCTGCTAAAGAAAAGGAAATCAACGCTCGTATTAAAGAGCTCACTGATAAGCTTGAAGAGGCAAAAATCGAAATAACTAAGGTTCAAAACATTCGCTATAATAGTGATTTTACTCCTCTTGGAAAGAAAATTATTATTCATTACAAGTCGAACCGTTCTGATTCTAATTTGTATTTCGATTTATTTACTGGTGCTCCTGTCGATTATGATAGTCTTTCTCCTAACACTTTTGTTATCAAGGAAATTAATTTAAAAGGTGGTGATTTTTGGGTCAATGTTGGCTATTGCTTCCTTCTTGGTGCTGTTGTATCTCGTCATTATAGATACAAAATTGCCACCAACAATGCTTCTTGCAACTTTATCATGGACGGTGAACAGATAATTCCTATTCTTGAACCTGATGCACAGCCTGTCAGTAATGGCGTTACTCCCGTTTATGAAGCTGGAATGGGTGATAGTGCAGTTTATTTCATCTCTCAGGCTTGGGGTATTCCTATTGAGAATATTGGACCTAAATTTACTTTCAGAGAATTAAAGCTTGCATTAAGTAGAAATAAATCTGCTGAAATCATCTTCCGCACTGCTCCCAAATCTATTCAAAATGCTCTTCTTAGCCTTACAATTGAAACTGCTGAACCTGTTTACAAGCTTGTTCATCTTACGAAAGCAGAATACAAAGAAGCCAATGACAGAAATATTCTTGATGATTGGATGAGTTTGCAGTCTATCGTTGATTCCGCATTTAAGAAAAACGAGTATGATTACGAGTATAATTATTATAACAAAGGACTGACTTTAGAGGATTTCTGCCATTACACAAATCAGGAATGGTTTGATATTATTGAAAAAGCTAAGTATTGGGACGAAGAATTCGAATTCAATCATGTTAGTGTTGATGGAAATGGAAATGTTTTCAGTTTTACATTAGAGTGTTATATGAGGACAAACTACTATTATAGAAATTCCAAATTCTATCAGTTCTACACCTTTGGCAAGTTTATGGATTATGTCTGTGAAGAAACTATCAACCAAGGTTTTAATACTTTAAACTCGTTTATTGGTGAGCTTCGTGACTATCTTGATATGTGCATTTCCATGGATATTAAGCCTACTCTTTACAGTTCTTACCTCAAGCAGACTCATGATATTACTTCTCGTAATTTTAAAGTCAAGCTTACCGAGGAACAGGCGGAGATGTTTGAAAATGCCTATAAAGATTTCACACCTTTTATCACGGAGGATAAAACATACAGTATTATTCGTCCTAAGAATGCAGATGATGTCAAGCATGAAGGTTCTGCGTTGAATCATTGTGTTGCCAGCTACATTTCTAAAATTCTTAAGAAAAATAGCCTGATTGTTTTCCTTCGTAAGACAAAAGCTACTGACAAGCCCTTGGTTACTATTGAAATTGAAAACGAAGCCATTGTTCAAGCAAGAGGAGCTTCTAACCGTAGTATCACAGAGGACGAATACAAAGCTATTTGCGAGTATGCCAAGAAAAATAAACTCAAGGTTTGTGTTACTCCTCGTGATTAACATCTAACAAATCAACTTCACATTAACAAACAACACATTTAAGCTGACCTAACTGGCTACACGGGGAGAAAGGAAATATTATGGCTAAGAACATGAATTTGACGGAGAATATGATTGAATGGATGAAGGAGATGTACCTTGAAGCGGCAAAAGATGAATTGGATACTGCATCCAACTGCCATATCTTTGCTTTGGGTAGTGATACTAAGGAATCTGCTGAACAGTGGGAGGGATATGCAGAAGAGCATCGTGAGTATGCTAAAATTCTGAAAAATATGGCAAATGATTGTGAAATGTACTTGTTGTGGAAGCACAATGGCTCTCCCGTCTGCGTATCTCGATGAAGACGATTATATCTATTGTAGTAGTTGCATTGGCGCTTAAATTTACTATTTTTTAGTTTAACCCCTTGACAAACCATCTTGGATGGTTTAAAATAAACTCAAATAAAATTATGGAGGTACGAACATGAAAACCAGAGAACCTATCCACCACATTTGGCAAAATTACGACCTTGACCTTGAAGATTGGAAGGAGGGATTGCTCGAAAACAGAGAGATTAATGGTCTCCCTACCGATGTTGACGATGACACGCTCAGAGAAGAGATGTATGAACTCAATAACAGTTATCTTGATGATGAGCGCATGAATCTCAATATTTATACTCAGGGACGTATCGTCTGTATTGCTGATATTGGTCTTTGGAATGGTCGTAGGCTTGGATATAAGCTTTACGGTCACAATATCGGAGAATGTCTTACGTTCTTCGGAGATTGTGCCTACGCTGATTTCTATGTAGACCGATATGATTTCGGATGTAAGCAAACTCATCATGATGCAAGTCATATCTGTATTTACAGAGAGCTTAAGCCAAGCATCAGTTCTGACCAAGCTGACAATTTCCTCTGGAAAGTCTACAACGGCACAGTCACCAAGAAAGACATTACCAGATACACCCGTTCCCTTGCTCCCTACATTAAGAAGGTATATGGGTGGAAGTAAATCTTCCACCCTTCACCTTCAAAAACTTTAGATTATTTAATCTAAAGTCCTTGACAAATCCAAACTTTTGTGATATAATTATCTCAACAAAAACAAAAAAGCTGGCGAGCTTAAACGCAGAAAGGAAATATTATGGGTATTCTTCAGTTCAATAGTGAGAAAGTCGCTCCTATCGCTTCTCGTTTTGACAATGTTCAGCGCACTGTGTTTACCGATGGCGTAGGTAAGGACATCACCTCTGCTGGCAATCTTGCTCAGGCTCTCGAATTGTCTGGACTCAACTACAAGGTTGAGAAGTTCCCTATCCAGTTTACTCAGCCCGTTGTTCAGATGATGGGAGATAAGCAGATTATGGTTCAGACTCCTTATGCAATCAAGGATAAGGTTGCTACGGTTCGTACTGATACCATGCAGTCTCTTGGTATTGTTTCTCCCAACTATGAGATTCTGAACAATGAAGATGCTTTTGACTTCCTCGACTCTCTTGTGGAAGAAGGTGCTCACTTTGAAACCGCAGGAAGTTATGGAACCAATGGAGCTAAAAACATCATTACCATGAGTACGGAGGGAATGAATATTCTTGGTGATGATTATAAGCCTTATCTCCTACTTCAAAACTCCCACGATGGAAGTAGGGCAATCTCCATTTCTTATGTCAGCATCCGCATCTTTTGTTCCAATTGCCTTGCTCGTGCTCGTAAGGGCATGGTAAATGAAATCAGTATTCGTCATAGTTCTTCTATGAATCATAAGCTTGAGGCGGCACGTCTCACTCTTATGGGACAGAAGCAGTATCTTGAGGAGTTCAAGAAGGAGTGTGAGGAATATGCAAAGATTGATTTCAGTGAAAATCAGTTCTTTGAAATGGCAAAGGAACTGTTCCCTGTTCATACTGAGGATAAGGACATTATCCAGATTCGCAATCTTTGTCAGATTGATTATCTGATGAAGTGCTACAAGCAGGCTGATGTTGAGAATTTTAAAAATACAGGATATGCGGGGCTCCTTGCAATTTCTGACTTTGAGTCTCACCCTGTAGCACTGCGAACCCCTAAAACTCCAATGGGATTTACCAATGTTATGGTTGGAATGCCATTATTAAATAAAGTTTATGAAATTATTGGAGAGGCTGCCTAAGCCTCTCCAATAAAGAAAGTCGAGGATTTATGAGTAAAAAGATAGATTATACAGGAAAGGTTTTCGGAAAATTAACTGTTATAAAAGAAGATTTAGAAAAAGAAAAACAAAGACAATCTGAAGGAAAACCCAAAGGAAGTTACTGGCTCTGCGAATGTTCTTGTGAAAAACATACTATAATTTCAGTTGAACGCCACAATTTAACAGGAAAACATCCTGTTAGGTCTTGTGGATGTTTAAAAAAGGAGAAAGCATTTGAAAAAAGAATAGACTTAACAGGCTGTAAATTTGGAAGACTAATTGTAATAAAAGAAGATTTAGAAAGGGAGGAATCAGAACATAATAATATACGCTATTGGTTTTGCGAATGTGAATGCGGTAATGTTATTCCATATTCTATTAATCAAAGCAATTTAACCACAGGGCATACCACTTCTTGTGGGTGCCAAGCAGAGGATAATAGAAGCACGAGAGAAAATTTACTGGGACAAAAATTTAATAAACTTACTGTTCTTTTTCCTGATTATAATAGAGGTAATCGCGCCAAACCAAGATGGTTTTGCAAATGTGATTGTGGTAATCCTTTATTAGTTTCAGTATCTTCGGATAACTTAAAAAACGGAAGTGTTAAATCATGTGGCTGTGCCTTAATAGACGCAGGAAAAGAAAGAAGAGAACACAATGTTTATGAATTAAGTGATGACGGGGATTATTATACGGTTTATGACAAAAACGGAGAATATTTCCTAATCGACAAAGAAGATTACGAAAAAATTAGCGAATATTATTGGACATTTAGTAATAAAGGTTATGTGTTTGCTAATTTTAGTATTGGACATCGAAAAGCTCGAAAGTTGTTTTTGCATCGTTTTATTATGGGATTGGATTTTGATGATAAAAGGATTGTAGACCATAAAAGGCATCCTAAAACTGGCAATCTTATAAGAGATAATCGCAAAAACAATTTAAGAGTGGTTGAACCTTATCAAAATAGTATGAACTCCCATGCCAATTCAAGAAATACAACAGGAGTAAAAGGTGTTTCTTATAATCCGCGTGGGAAAAAGAGGTGGTTAGCCAATTTAACAGTAAAAAAGAAAAAAGTTTTAAATAAATTTTTCCCATCTTTTGAAGAAGCTGTACAAGCAAGAAAAGAAGCTGAACAAAAATACCAGCAAGAATATGCTTTTGATGTTTACAATAAAACAGACAGCCCAGAGTGAAATCTGGGTTTCTGAATAAAAATCTATTTTAATTTAAAGGAGAACAAAATCATGAACAAGAACGAAGCTATGACCATCATCAACGCTATCCACAAGGGGACTTTCACCAATATCGGATGGACTACTGACCTTCCGTTAACTGCCGCAGCAAAGAGGGCTGGTCACGTTGCCTACAAGAAGACCCTTGCAACTGTCCGCTTCGGCATCAATCGTACAAACAAGGCTTCCATCAAGGCAAAGATGGAACAGGGCTATGTTCCTCAGCAGAGGACTTGGGGAACTTATCTCTCTGGTTCTGACCGTTTTATTGAGCACACCAACAAGGCTGGTGAGCATAACATCTATGTTGTTGCTCACAGCACTCCCAATAAGTCTAAGGTTAAGTATTTCCTTGACGGTAAGGAAATCAAGAAAGCTGACCTTCAGGCAACTGGTCTTATTCAGGCATCATATTTCAACAAGCTTGATGAAAAGCCTGATGTTCTGACTATCAAGTTAGAAAATCTTGCTTTTGTTGGCAAGCAGAACAGATAAAAATAAAAGGACGGGTAGTTAGCAGCTACTCGTCCTTTTTATTAAGCTCCTGCAAAGCTTAACTTTCCCTATAGAGGGAGAAAAGAGGTGATTTCACATGAGTAAAATCATACACATTGATTATACTTATAATACCTGTTAGGTATTAATAGTTAAACATAGAAATTAATGCGAGTTGATTTCTTATACAAGTCACAATCTATCTGAGGTTGCAGGTCTCTTTTAGATTGTGACTTAATTATAGCATATCTTTACACATTTGTCAAGTCTTTTTTCGAAATTTATTAAAAAATATTTGGAGGTATTTAAAATGGTTAGAGAGTTTAAGAATGACAATGGCATCACTTACGAAATCGTTGCGGAGAACAAAGAACTTGACCGCACTCTCCTGTGCAATTGGACTGATGATGGTCATCCCCGTTATACTGTGGCATGGGGAATTGATTATCAGCGTCATTATTGGGCTCAGGGTCACTATTTCCTTGAAGATTTCAAGGCGGCTTGCAATTATTTAAACGGGGAGGAAAATAAGACTGTAAACCCTGACCACTATGTTTCCATTAAGGATTTTATTCGAATCCTCTCCAAAGATACCAAAATTGCAATCTACAATACATCTAAGGGTAAATGGATAATTGGAGGTGGACATACCTGTCTCTCTGTTGCAGTCGGCTCTTTGGATTGGAATGACCTTTCCGATGAGCTATTTGTTGAAAATGCTGAACTTTATTATGACTCCGAGGCAGGAAACAGTCTTTGGATTGACGTTGCTTTTGACCCTCGTGACTAAAACAAAAGAGAGCAGTAAAACCACTCTCTAATGTTTCCAGAGTCCCACAACTCTGTTTACATATCATCTTATTTGAAAGGAGACGATTGTATGTAGAAAATCATCTACGTCGATTACACCGACAATATTGTTTGTGTCTTCATTATGAAGCACCGTAATTAATACACCACTTTAATTACGCACAGTAAGGGAAGATGTGGGTCAACTTCTCTTACTGTGGACAGTATAACATATTCCAATCTGTTTGTCAAGCATTATTTCACAAAATTTTAAAAAAATTCAGGAGGTTAGTATTATGTCTTACACTCTTTATCATGGTTGCATCAAGTCTGCTATCGAGCCAATCACACATGGTGAATATGGTCTTGAGCATGGAAACAATAAGATTGTTCACCCTTGGACGTGTGCCGATGGAGATTCTATTTTCTTTTATGATGCCTCTCTCATGAAAGAATCTGAATGTATTTATGATGATGATAATGAAACAGCGATTCAGTATTGTATTGAACGTTGTAATGAAGCAGCTCAGATTCAGAATGCTTGTTTACCTCATCCTTTTGATACAACCTGTGTTCTTGAGGTTACTTTTTATACAGACAGCTTCGATGAGCCTATCAATTCTTGGAAGGACATTTGTGTTCCTGATTATAGTTGTCCTAATATGCCTACCGCTGTTTGTATGGGGGCTGACACTTTCAATCAGCTTGTTGAAGAAGGAAGAGTTACCTTCAAAGTTTATGAATTTGAATTTTTCTCTAAACTTGCTCTTTGTTATATCGCAGGTCTTGCTACTGCAAATTCACTCTTCAATAAAGACTGCCTTTCAGAAAATGAGCTTAAAGCTTGTGAAATGATTTCTCGGGAAGGCTATTACTTTGAAGACCTATTTATCCTGTTAATTTAAAGAATTCTAAGAAAGATTTTTAAGGAGGTTTCACAAAATGAAAAACAAAGTCTATCCCGTCAAGTATGCCAAGCAGTCCAGCATTTCCCCTTTTCTTAAGTCTCATATCGAATCTTTTCCCAATGCAGGGCCTCATCCCAATATCACTGGTATGCGGCGAGTTTGGGGAGAATCTAATCAGCGTAAACTCTTTCTCATTATGATGGATTCTTATCTTTACAATGTGAATTGGGATACCTATTCTCGGGTTTAACCAAACCATTAACCATAAACAATAACAAATTTAAGGAGGATTTAAAAATGGTTAAGGACAATACTTACAAAACTGTTGGTCATTCTGGTCTGTGGAGCATCATTGATTTTAAACGCATCAATGATAAGGTTTATTGTCTCCTTGAGCACAATGTTTTTGGAGACGAAACTCCTTGCGTTGTTGTGGATGGAAGTGAGGTGAAAATGATTAAGCGTAAGATTGGGGCTGTTCCTGAGTTTCAGAAGGAAATCTGTGAAACTTATGACGGACTTCTCTTTGCTCTTAATGAAAATGAAATCATCACCGATGATGAAAAGGAGTTCCTTGAGAATGGAGGTGAGGAATGTGACCCCGTAAAGAAATGCCCCAAGTGTGGACGGAATCTTTATCCTTCTACTGTTGAAGATTACACTTATCAATGTTTCCACTGTGACGAAGATTTCTATACCATTGAAGTCCAGTAAATAAGGGGTAGATAACTACCCCTTTTCTACTATCTTAACACAAAATAAATTTATTTAAAGGAGAACAACTATGGAAATCAAGAACACAAACACCATCAACAACATCAAGGTTACTGTCGAGTATGATATGCAGGAAGATTTGGAACTCGCTATGGCTCTCAAGAAACTTAGTGAAACCAAAAACAACTACGAAACCACTGATAGCTTCTACACTCCCAAAATCAACGCAATTGGTGAGGCTAAGTGGAACGCAATTTGTGAACAGCTTAAGCCTTTGGTTGAAGCTATGAAAGAAGCTAAAATCTCTGTGATTCGCGCTACTTATATTGAGGATGACACGGGATGCCAAGTTAATGTTTCCATTAATAAAGACTGTCGTATGTATGTTCAGGGGCCTTATTTCAATGAAAATTATAGTTTAAATGTTCCATTTATTTCCACTTCTTGTTTTGGAGCTTTGGGTATTTCTCCTGCTGGTTTTATCACTCGTTGGGAAGAATACAATATCTACACCAATCTTCGTTTCAACCTGCTCAAAGAAATTGAAAAGACTACCAACAGAATCCAAAAAGACACAAACGCTATCATTGACCATTTCGCAGATGTTCGTGACCACAATTAAATCATAACAATTTAAATTCAAGGAGGTTTGACATTATGGCTGACATCTATTCTCTGATTCCTAAGTCTTTTTCCCGCACTGACACAGCAAACTATACTCTCGATGATATTAGAAAGGAGGTGAATGAAATCTGTGTTTGGCTGGATTATATGTGGGGGCATGAAAAGAAAATGCAGAATGTCCAGTTCCGCGTTGGTTGGAATGAAAAGCCCAGACCTAAATCTCTGGGTCTTTGTTACAAAGACAGTGATTACAAATATGTTCTCACGTTCTCTCATCGGTATTTCGAAGCAGCCCTTCCCAGAGGTGTTCATGAAGTAATTCTCCATGAGGTTCTTCATGCTACCAAAAACGGCATGAAACATACTGGCGAATGGAAATCCAAAGCTAATTATGTTTCCAATTTCACAGAGTTTAAAGTAACTCGGTGTGTAAATCCTGAAGATGCTCCTGCATGGTATGCTCAGGAAACTGCGGCTCAACTTGGAGGGGCAAAATATCAGGTTTATTGTCCTAATTGTAACAGGATAGTTGCTACAAGGACAAGAATGTGCAAGCTTATTGAACATCCTGAGCGTTATCGCTGTGGTAAATGTCACTGTAATAAACTTGAGGTCAAAACCTTATTTTAAGAATCTTAAGGAGGAATAAAAATGAGAAAGTATATGTCCACTGGTTATGCATGGATTCCTGATAACGACAATATAGAAAAGGCACAGCTTCACATCTACACTTTTGACAATAAAGATGAGCGGTTTGAAGCTGATGCTGCCCTTGAAGATTACAAGTCAAAGCAAGAGTATCTGAGTAATTTGGGTTACGTCAGCGACCCAATTCCCGTTGAATCCATTGCTGGCGCAACTTATACCCATTATAATATGCATCTTGCTGGGAATTTCCTCATTATTGAGGAATCTGTTATCATTGATGTTTAGGTTTGTTTAAGGGAGGTTACTATGTTTAATAAAGAAGAGAAAAAAGAATGGATTTCAGAATTTCTTGAAAGACTAAGAGACTTTCCAGACGGGGAAATTTGGTCTAATGGCTATGAAATTCTTTGTAAGTCTGAAGAAATTGCTGAAACCATTTCCGACCTTTTAACACAACTTTATAGGTCTCAAAACGAAGAAGTGACACCCGTAACAGGGTATTACGACCCCGAAGAAGATAAGCGCAACAATGAAGAAGATTATTGCACTGGTTGGTATTATGTAACCCTTGATTGAAAAAATGAGAGACAGAACTCACACTTCTGTCTCTCTTACTCGCTACCCGTATAGCTATCTTATGTTCATCGGAATAGAATTGAGGTGATAAAATGTAGATTTCAATCCATTTAAAATGGTTCCTAAATCAATCTTTCATTTAATTTAAAATGATTGGTATAAGTTATTTAGGCTACTTTAAGCTTTAAATAAGCTTAGGCGGGATTGAACTTCCAACCTTTTCATAAAGATATTATAACATATCTTTTTCTATTTGTCAAGTGTTTTTCAAAAATATTTTTAAGGAGGATGTAACAATGGCTAAGTCTAAATACAACACAACTTATGGAAATTATTTCTATCTCAAGACTCTTCATGATGAGTCTGGACGTGAATTTAAAATCTTCCGTCCTGTTATCAGTTGTGGAAAGTATATCATTGAATGGCGAACCGATGCTCCTACAAAACCGATTGATTTCGCTTCTGTTCTTATCCAGTTCACTTCTCCCTTTGTTGATGATGATACATATGACATCCTCAATGTTTATCGTAGAGGACGTAATTATAAGTCCCCTAAAATGACAAACAAATATCGTCTTGTCGTTGACAAAATCGCAGCACAGATTCGCTCTTGAACAAAATCATTTAATTTAAGGAGGTATTACAATGTATTGCACTGTTCAGTCCGACATCACTTCTAAGAACACTTCCATCAACTCCAAGAAGCTTCCTGCTATCTACAATCGTTTAGATTGGGATGCTCTTCGTGAGCATTGGGCAAAGATTACCAAATTTGACCGAACCCCCATTGTCCTTGATTTCGGCTGTGGTCGCTATACTGACCATATTGAGCAGTTCCTTGCTACTAAGGGTTTTATCTTCAGAGGATATGACCCGTTCTGGAAGCCTGTTGAAGAAAACAATATTGCTTTGTCTTCGGGGCTCTATTATGACCCTTATATTGTTATCTGCTCTAACGTTCTTAATGTTATTGCTGATAAAGAAACAGTAAAAGAAATTCAGACATATATTCGTGATTTTTCTTTCTCTGCTTCTCTTGGAAATAATCTGGTGAGAGAACCTTCTTTCTATTTCATCACAGTTTACGAGGGAGATAAGTCTGGTATCGGTCGTATGACTAAACCTGATTGTTTTCAGCGTAATGAAACTCTGGATAATTACATCTTCTGTTATAAAGATGTGATTTACAAGAATACTATTACCACTGAGAATGGTAAGATGTTCCTTAAGTAAAAAGAGAGACAGTTTCATTCAACTGTCTCTCTGTTTATAGACTACTCATTCGTAGTCACTTTATTTGGAAAGGAAGTGAAAATATGTAGCGAATCATTTTCGTTGACTATGTTAGCAGCATAGTTCAGGTGTTCATCATCAAGCACCGCAACTAACGAATGAGTTGACGGAAGGTAGAGGACACATCTCTGCCTCCCATTGATGATAATATAACACATCTTCTTGAGTTTGTCAAGAGGAAAATTAAAATTTGGAGGTTTTATTTATGGCTAAGTCTGTTAACAACAAGAAGGAATTCGCCCTGTCTCGTGAGGAATACATTCAGCATCTCTCTATGAGAACGAATGAAATCCACATGACTACCAAAAACTCTAAGACTGGCATGGGGGTTCTTGATTTGGCTGTCCCTACTTGCTGTTGCCGTGAGGATGCTCCTTGTAAGAAGGATGGTTGTTATTGTATGAAGGGATGCCAACAGATTGCTACTGTTCAGGCTTCGTATCTGCGCAACCTTCGCCTTTATAATAACGACCCTGAAGATTTCTGGGGTCAGGTGGATTTCAAACTTAAGCATTCAGGTTTAAGCCTTTGCAGATTTTTTGATGCTGGTGACATCCCTGATTATAATTTCTTTGAGGGTATGGTCAAAACCGCTCTTAGGAATCCAAAAATTAAGTTCATGGCTTTCACAAAGAAATATTTCATTGTGAATGAATGGCTTTCTGAAAATGAAAAGCTTCCCAAGAACTTAAACATCATCTTCTCTGCTTGGGATAAGAACTGGGCTGTTCCTAATCCATATAATCTTCCTGTGGCTTATGTGGATTTCAAGGATAAGTCTAAGAATCCTGAATTTCCTAAGTCTTATTCTACTTGTCCCAATCAGCATGATAAGACTATCACTTGCACGGTTTGTCAAAAGTGCTGGAATAAAAAGATTAAAACTGTTGTATTCCAGCAGCATTAATATTATAATATGAAAGGAGGTGGTAATATCTGAATATTGCAATTCTTATTATAGTTTTCGTTTATGCAATCTGTAGCAATATCCCAAATAATGTTTATGGTATTAATTGTTTAGATGCTTTTATTATCATAAACTTATTGGTGGGCTTTGTTTATGGATTTGCAACATCTCATCGAAAACGAAAATAAGAAATGAAAGGAGGTGATTCTGTATCAATATTATTGGTTGGCTTTTAACTTTGGAATTTATTGCGTTTTTATGGCTTATTCACATCGTTAATTAGCAACGCAATAAACAAGCTGTCCTATCGGCTATACGGGGAGAAAGGAAATTTTATGGTTACTATTGTCCAAAACAAATGTCGTTCCACTCTCAAAATCACCAACGATGAAACTTTTGAGGAGGCTACTGTTATGCTTCAAACCGATGAAGAAGCAAATACTCTGATGTATAATTTGCTTCGTGGTCTTATGAAAGGAGAAAACTAATATGTCTATTATGACCAAGAAAGAATTTTTCGCGCAGAATATGTCTAATCTTTATCCCATTGCTTTCATTTCTGCTCTTGGAGGTTTGGAAATCTACAAAATTGAATACGACATCAACGATTCCCTGTTCTGTGCTGAAGGGGCTTGGATTGGAAAGAAAACCAATCCCAAATATCAGCACAAGCTTCGCATCTATTCCAACATGAATGGTGAATCTTATATCAAAATCCGTGGACAGCGTTATAAGCTTTGCGACGCTATTCGCACAGACTTTAACTAAAACTAAAAGGAGGGCCACTATAATGACAGCTTGGATTCGCTCAGATAAATTTAGCACAAAAAAGTGTCCCGTGTATTATCATCCCACTTACGAATATGCTCTTGCTAAAGAGAAATATCCTCGTCCCCATTGGTGTTTGCTTAAGAAAATTGAGCATGATGAGGCACGAGGAATTTCTCGTTGGGATTATCTTGAGCATTTCTTAAGCAACATTACTTTTAATGAGGCTAAGAGATGGTTTGAAAACAGTAAGTATAACACAAATAATAAGGAGGTTTAATCATGAATACCATTATGAACACCACATCTACGCTCTCTCTCACCGAGCAAAACAATGCTATCATTACGGAAGCTGTGAATGCTGTCTTATCTGAAGCCATTGAGCATTTCAATCAAAGGCGTACAAAGCGTTCTATTGACGATGAGCGATATTTCTTTAAGAAGTCAGAAGTAGAAACTGTTTTGTCTAATCTGCTTCATCCCGAATGGGTGAAAGTAAAAATTGAATATGATGTTGACGGAATCACTCCTTTCTGTTATACTATGGATTATAAGGTAATCCATCGTACCACAAGAAACAGGAAAGAATCTAAAAGCGTCGCTGAAACCAATATTGAAAAGGAGGTTTAATTATGTATTGGGTTACGTTTTTCGATGGAAGTTCTAAGGTCATGTCTGATTTTGAGCTTGATGAAATCATTGAGAATGAAGATTCTCGTGATTCCATTGTCGAAATCAAAGATATGGATGAAGGTATCATTCTTGATACTCAAAACCTTATCTATAGCAAACTCCATTAAGGCGTTCATTGAAAGGAGGTGGTTTTATCACAGTAGAAGGTGTTATTATCGTTTTGGGTACAACATGGTTAGTGTTGTACTACTTCCTGAATAGGGAAGACTGATTTTAAAAGAAAGGAGTGTTGCCCATGATGGTATTTTTATTCTCGCTTTGTTGGGTGTTCTGGTGGGTTGGAGCTATTCAGGCTGGTTTTACTGATGGCTTTATGAATCCTATCAGTTTATCCATTCTTGCGTTTATGATTGCTTTTGTCATTCATTGCGAAAGCGAAATTAAATGTGAGAAGAAACAGCGAAAACAGAGAAGGGCTCAGGAGCAAGCCGAACTTCCTCCGATTATTTCTAAGAAATATGAAGATATTGAAGATTGGTTTAACTCTAAAGAGCATCATCAACTCTGTTATCAACTTTGTAGAATTCCTTAACTGGTATTCTACAAAATCTGCAACTCAGCATTCCTAAGCTGTAATACAATGGGTTGGTAGTAGGGTGGGTGTATTACAGTTGCAAACCAAAAGAAGCCGAAAACTTGTGCTTCTTTCCTCTAACGGGGTTCTATTAGTGGGTGGCCTGCCAAGGGGAAACTATAGCTTGCGAGCTCCTTTTTTATTTTCTTTGCGGGGAGATTTTTTATTTTAACGGACCCGCCCTCTTTTTTCCACCTTTAAAGCCCCTCTTTTTTAATCCCGCCGACTCCTTTTTATTTCTTTTTAATAACGCCCCGATTTTTTAAATCCACGTCCACCTGTATACTTTCATTCCCTTTCTCTCCCCCAATTTAAATCTGTTCATTTTTTATTTATCTTAAATCTGTTTCATTCTAAATTTATCCATTCATGTCTCATATTCTTTTCAAAACTTATTTAACATAAATAAAAAATACCCCAAGAAGACCCGTCTGGTATCTTCAAGGGGTACTTTTATGTCTGAACCTAAAAATTAAAAACAGACTCACATTTTAAATAAATTGTAAAGTTCTATACCTTTACACTATTTTTATATCATAAATTATCCTTTGTTTCTACTATTCCTCATTCTCTGAGAAATAGCAGCTCTCTGTTCATCAGTCAAAGTCCTCTTATGGGGCGCACTTGGAGTTTTATACCACTTCATAGGTACACTCACAGTAAGTCCATAAGCTTCGCCTGTTTCATTACGATAATCCTTTTCAATCTTAACATCATCAGGATAGTCTTTCAGAAACCTTTCCATCTTGCGAACTTCAGGAGGATAATTAGAATACCAGTAAGCGCGTTTATCATCTCTTACCATGTTCACAGCAGATTCAAAAATAGAAGCCATAATATTTCTCCTTTTATTTGTTCAATTTATTTTAATTTAAATTAATTTATCCTGAATTGTTTCGTATTTTTTCGTATTTTCTTCGTATTTATTTCATGTTCAAAATTATGCTTGGAAATATATTATTATCGTTTATAAAACGCTCATATTTCGCTTCCAAATCTCAGCAGTATGTTTATACTCCTAAGACCTTAGAACGCTGTCTTGAACGATTCTATAATACTACAGATAAGGTTCTGACCAACATTTGAACTACTGTATCAGTGGAACACACAGAATGATACAATCAGAATGAAATTCAATCTCTCTCAAATTTCTTCTTAGCTCCACCACTAATTAAATACTTATCTACAGCATCACTTAAACCTTTAGCACAATCATTGCACAATATAGGTACATCTTCTTTAACCTCTCTACGATAAGAAGCTACAGAAGTAAGATAAGCTAAATTAACTCTAAATGGATTGGTATTTGAGATAGGCTTCCCACATCGAGTACAAAGAGGATATTGCTTAGAGGTTGAAGACTTCCTACCTTTTGTAACATTTGTGGTTTCTACATTGTTTTCTGTAGCATCTTCAGTATTTTCCAAAGTATCATTTTTCCCCAAAGTGTCATTTTCTAAAATGTCATTTTGGCACTTTGGCGCATTATTCTGTTCATCAATTTCATCAACTAATTTAAACGGTTCTGTTACTTTCTTCTTTGGTCTTCCTCTTGGCATTTTTTTAGTACCTCTAATAATTTACTCTTTTAGAATTTTTATTTTATTTTATTTTATTTTATTTTATTTTATTGCTACTCTTACACCAGAACTTAAAATATAAACAGTGTATTTTACAATACCTATTTTTTCTGTTTCGTGTAGTTCAGATGCAGGATTAACTTCCTTTATTCTTTCTTTAGCATAATCATAAGGATTGGCTGCACACAGGAATTGTTTTATGGATTTGTTTTGTTCAGCCTTACTTATCCCCATCTTAAGAAAAAGATATTTCAATTCAGGTATCCATGACTCAAGTTCTAAACGAGTCATTGTTGGCTTCACATCTTTCTCTAAGAAACTTAAATCAACTATATTAAACTTACGAATCAATCTCTTAACACTTTCACTTAGATTCGCAAACTTACTTTCATTTTCAGCCATTTTCTTAGCTTTTAGTTCATCTTGTAAATATTTTGAAAAATCAGTATCAAGGAAATCTACCTGTAGACTTAAAGCCCTATTGTGTGCTCCTCTACCTTCTACTTTAATTATCTCATATTGTTTTAAGTTCTCCAAGCTTCTTTTTACTGTAGATATGCTCAAGCCTGACAATTGACTTAGCTTTTCATTTGATACTAATGTACTTGCTTTTTCATGTCCAGTAAAACGACAACACTCTCTCAAAAAAGAATATATAATTACATCATTCATACTGAAACATTCATAGTTCAGCATAATTACACATAAATTAATATAAATAGACTTAACTCCACCTAAGTTGCCCTTTTTCATAAATTCATATTCTTTATGTGTAGTCTCTTTATATTTTCTTTGTATACTACTTAATTGAGTATCATTTACTGTATTATTCATCTTTTTACTAATCTCCTTTAGTCTCAGAAACATTACTGTTCAGTTTAATATAACCACCATTGTACACCCTTATCATACTAACCCTAAAATATAACCCGATGCATTCACAATTTTATATCTCATGCTTATAGAGTCCGTAAGGACGGAAAAGGGGAGCCGTAGGCGACCCTATATATATTAAATATTTTACGGTTATTATATATAAGGTTATTAGGGGTCAAAAAATGGTCATTTTTCCCTTGAAATATAAGGGAAAAATCAATGTGACCAGAAGTTCTGGATGAACCTCTGCAACGTTGTCAAGGCTCTCTGTGAACTTTTGGTCAAGGTTCTGTGTGAACCTCTGCTTTAAAATGGGGTAAGTCAAGGTTCATTCTGAACCTCTGCTTTGCATTCCAAAGGTTCTGTGTGAACCTCTGCTTTTTGATAAAATTAAAGTCAAGGCTCTCTGTGAACCTCTGCATTGAGCTTTTTTGGCTTTTGGAATTATTTTTTTAGATTTTCTTTTAGATTATTTTTTGATTCGCTCATCTCCTTTAAAATTTTACAGAGTGCTGAGTATGTCTTTCCATTATCAGGGTTAAATAAAAATATACTTGCATCTCCATCTCGTTTAAGATTCTTTTCAACAGCTATAATTTGAAATCCTTGTTGAAGTAATTTGTTCGCAGCCTCTCGACTGTAGACTATTACAGGCTTGTTTGGAATATAATTTCTTTTTATCTTATTTAATCTATCCAAATCAACTTTTACGCCCACATCTGGAACATATATCATTCTATCCACCTCTTACTACAATACAAATAGGCTCATACTTTTCAGCATGAACCTATTATAACATATTATTTATTCGTTGTCAAGAGATTTGGCAAATTCTTCCTTGGTTAACACAGGTCTCTTATTCTTACTATTGTCAGCCACTCGAAATACAATTTGCGCATCTTCAATATTCAGCCCTTTTTCAATGACGGGAGTAATATCAAAATACTCCTTTACTTCATTTGCTGTGAGAAAAGGTTGTGCATCTCCTGCTTTATGATTTTCTTTAATTACTTGGTACAAAGTTTCTTTCGACTTTTCTCCCGCATTATAAATGTCCTCTGAACCTTTATCCCTAAATAAATTAAAAATATTAGCCTTTTCTCCTACTTCAATAAAGCCCTTAATAGGCTTAATACAACATAGAGTAGGAAACTCCTTCTGCTTCTTCAATGCAAGCTGATTTAGCTTGTTCCTCTGCTTATATATGTTCGGCATTTAACTTTCTTTGTCTCCTTTAAATAAAATAAAATAAAAAATAATTTGAGCTTAATTAATACGGAATACCTTTGACCTCAAACCTTTTAATCCTTATTTAAAATTTAGGCTGTTCCTTACCTTCATACCCACTTACATTAATAGGATATACCGTTGTCAGGGTCTTTGAGCTCTTCCCCTCAAAAATGAAAATGTGTCCTTTATAATAATACGCCTTTGTCGCATTTGATTTGAAATACACCCTGTTTTTAAGAGCTAAAAACTCTGGATAGGTTAGATTAAACTTGTCCTTGTAACATCCATTGTAATTCGAAATATTTAATGTGTGGATAGGAAGTCCCTTTGAACGTGCTGCCTTTGTGAGTGTAAGAAATTCTGACTTATGCGTTATTGATAAACGAGATGAAAAACGAAGCTTTGCGTGTGAAGATATACGAATCGGATTTACTGGCATTGTGTGTAACACCTCCATAAAACATAATGTTCATATCATTTAGGATATACATATTATAATGTATAGAAGTGCTTTTGTCAAGAGAGTTTTAGAAATTTTTATGGGGCTTTATGGAAATTTAAGGAATTTTTATGAGAATTTGGGAATTTACAAGAAACTTGTGAGAAAAAATTTTTTTAACAAGATGCTTGGTGTTGCGCTCTCTTCCTCCCCTAAAAGTAACCAGATTGCACTATATCGGCAACCGATATATTGGGAGACGAGTGTTTCCAGCAGGCTGAGATTTCCACAAACCGACTGTTCTTGATACTCTTATCTTTCAGAAACACACTCTCGTTCAAACAAATACATTCTTCCAGTAAATCCTTGTAATTTTCAATACAAAGGGCGGGGGAATTATCCCTCGCCCTTATCTGTCAGCATATTGTGGTTATCATAAACGTTGCCCACAACCTCATACTCAAAACTTTCTGAAACGGCGTATCTTCTACCATTTTGCACTATAACAAATCTTGCATCTTCGTTATACCATTCAATAGTATATCCTTCAAACAAATATGTCTTTGTTTTACAATTCACTATGTCGTTTTCATACACGCGCTTTCCGTTCTTGTCTATCAGCCCTGTATATTGTCCGATTGTATTGTCATCTACCATATACGGGCTTCCATTTCGACTTTTTGGAGTTATAAGATTTCTAACATATCCTTCAGAATCCTCTTCGCATTGATACAAATTACCGCAAATCCATTCGCCATTGTCAACGCGCTTTCCGCGAAATAATATATCTCTCATGGCTATACCCCCGTACTTATAATGTTGTTATTCTTTACCAAGTAATTTTCTTGTCTTGTGATAGCAGTCAATCATTTTTACATTCGTCCAAGTTTCTCCATTAACATCCATCGCACCTTTGCAATGTGGAGTAAGTAGTGCGCTGACTCCCGCCAAAATAGCTTCTTGATTTTCTAGTATTTGCTTAATTGTTTCATCCATAATTTATCCCTCATCAATATACTTTTTATCAAAAGGATAACCTTCGTTAAAATGAATTATACATTCACAGACTGCAATAACATATTCAATGTCCAAAAACATTTTTACCTTTTACCTCTCTATCTGCTTATCCCTAATCCTCTTAATTTCAATCCACTTATCCACATAAAATGCGACCTGACTAAAAAATAAAATTGCCCTATCGTCTGTATTTCAATCTGCACATACATACAAAATATGATACTGAAATCTTGAGGTCAAGACAGTAGCAGCGGATATTTCAATCCACGCATCCGTACAGAATACAACTTCAGCACATCAAGATAGATACAGCTCTCGTGCAGATTTCAATCCACGCACCCACACGGAATGCAACGGCAATAATATCAACGATTTTCGCATTCCTATATACAATGTGCAGTTCCTAAATCAATCTCTCACTCAATTTAGAGTGTGTTTTATGAGTTATTTAGGCGACTTTAGGTGCGAACCTCTCAGAAAATTTCTGCGAGCTTTATCTTCGCACCAAGGCGGGGTTGAACCTCCAACCCTTATTATATTGATATTATACACTAAATTTATTTATTTGTCAAGGTGTTATTAAAATTACTTTCTTGTATTTTCTGTTGCGCAAACCAAAGGATATTTTTAGCAGCGTTAATATCTCTATCATGGTGCGAACCGCAACAAGGACAATCCCATTGTCTAATAGACAATTTCTTTACCAAAGGATTCTGATAACCACATACACTACAACGCTGACTACTGGGGTCAAACTGTCCAATGGCAATAATATCTCGATTATACCAACCTGCTTTGTAAGAGAGTTTATTAAGCACATCATACATAGCAGCATCAGACAAAGCATAAGCAAGTCTATGATTAGCCATCATGCCTTTAACATTAAGAGATTCAACAGCAATAGTTTTAGCAGAAGAGACAATATCAACTGTTACCTCATGGTTATACAAATCACGCTTCTTGGTAATTTGGTTATCCAATTTTCTCATAGACAACATAGCCTTTTCATACCCCTTAGAGGGAACAATTTCAGGATTAGCTTTATGAGCCTTCCTAAATTCTTCGTTAGACCATCCCCATCTACGAGAACATTGACGATTCAAAATCTTCTTATGGCGCTTTTCAGCCTTAGCAAAATGCTTATTTTCATATTTATTACCATTAGAACAAATGGCAATATCTTTTAAGCCAACATCGACACCAACATCAGCTTTATTTTCATTCTCAGGCTCATTGATAAACTTGTAAACATTAGACAGTTTAAAAATGATATAATACTCTCCAACGTTATTTTTGCTAACAGTTAATCCAAGCTGAGTTTTATTCTGGGCTTCTTTAATATAGTCAAAAAAGTCCTTAGAACAATCCTCATCAAATCTAACTTTCTGATTCCAACCGCGAATTTTAATCTGACCAACTTTATTCAAATTGATATAGAGAACATTTTTATTATTTTCAGAAAAAGAGAACTTAGAAAAAGTTTCCTGATAAGAATAACTTTTGCGAGGTTTCTTTGCAGAATAAAAGAAAGGCTTATAGAACTCAACAGGCTTCTTACCTAAAGACTCCCATGCTTTCTTAGCATCGCAAGAAAAAATTCCGTAAACAGAAGAACTAAGACAGCCAGCAGGAACTTCTTTAACAATAGGATAATTGTCACGAAGATAATTAAGCCAGTCTTTTTTAACCATATTGCTAAAGACAGGAAAATGAATAATCTTTTCTTTATCTTTTTTATCTGTGGCTTCTTTGGTATTTTTCAGATTGGTAATCATTTCATACATGGTAACATTGTAAGCCACACGAATACCATATAGAATATTATCAATAATTTTTTGCTGTTCTTTATTCGGATAAATTCTACACTTCATTGAATAGTTAGGCACACAATACCACATAAGACTGATTCCTTTCTTTAAATATAAATGATTACACATTCTCCACATTTATTGTATTATCTTACATCTCCTGAAACATGGGTGTTCTAAAGAGTTTAGCGTCATTCGCTACGCTCATTCCTAAAACTCTAAGAACACCATCCATTTTACTTACATTCCATTTCCTACGATAATAATACCACAAGGTTCACAGAATGTCAAGAGAAATATAAAAATCTCTATAATTTTTCTTTAATTTTCCTCTTTTATAAAGGAATATGCAAGCTCCTGTGGAGCGTAGCATAACTGAAAAATACCTGTAAGGCGAAGTTTACGACTATGAAAATGCTTGCATTTTCAAGGAGTAAACGAGTTCGAAGAATATTTTTCAGTGGCAGAAACCAGAAAAATAAAGAATGGAAATAAAAAAAGCAAGCGCAGACGGGATTTTGATAAGGAAACAAATGGGGCTGTAGCGCAGCGAAAGACACATTTTTTCATTATCAATAATCACGCAAGCGGAGCAGGATAAATTTTAAAATTTGCCACAGCTTGACACTTTTACAATTTTCAATAAAATTTGAATTGCTTTTTTACCTTTATTTATAAGGGTTTAAGAGACCTGCCCTATCATTAACCCTATTTTAACCTACCCCCTTGATATAAACTATATTATAATATCAGGTATGTGACTTAAGATAGGGTTGGCTTTTAAAACAGGATTAAAACCCTTATAAATTAAAGCTTCAAGAGACATTTGACAAAATTAAAAAAATGTCAAAAAAGCAATGTCTGTCAATTTTCAGAATTGCTAATTTTTCTCATACTATTTTCAAATACTTTAAGCCAAATACTATCTTTATAATATCCATCATAATCAGCTACAGATTGGAGAGAAGAATCTCCTGTTTCTGGTAGATATTTAGTATTTTTAATATCAAGATATTTTTTAGACAGTCTATCTTGAACAAGATAAAACATATTTTGTTCATGGCGTAATTCTTCCCAAGCTAAAGGATTCCATGCTTCACCGAATTTTTTAATAGGGTCAGGTGTTTCAGATTCTTGACGTTCTTTTATATTATTAAGAAACGTTGATTTATTTTGTTTATTAGTTTCTTGGATAGAAGATAAAACAAAAGGCAAATTAAACATCTCTTCTAAACTTTTTTGATAATATTCTTTGTTATAATCAATACCATTAGGAGAGAACAAGATATTTAAAGCTGGACGAACATAAAAACAATGAAGTTTTTCTCTCAATTCCATTTGAGAAAGTTTATCAATTTCTTTTCCTTTTCCAAAACTCAAAGCTTCACCATAATTTTGATACCCTAAATCATGAGCATATTTATTTTGAATACTTAAATAAATAGCTTCTTCATCACCCATAAAAACTCTATCTTTATAAGGAACAAAAATAGAAGTTTTTACTTCTTCTCCTTTTTCGTTTTTAGAAATAACATCATAATAATATGCTTTATCTTTAGGACTTAAATAAATATCCTTTAAATGAGATAATATATTTACATCGTCAGCATCAAAAAAAGCACCACAATAAGTTTCAGAATAATTTAAAACCTTATCTTTTTTAAATTTATTTAAAACGGTTTCAATTTTATTATTTGCATTTCTTGCATAACGAGTGAAAAAATCCTGAACCGATTTATGATTTTTAGTAGACAAAGCATTTGGATTATTTTTTCTTGCTTGGCGAATAGCTTTTTTCATATCTTCCAATCCTTCATAACGGTCATTTCTTAAACCAAGCAATTCAGTTTCACAATTAAACTCGGTTTCTGGTAAATTAAAACGAGCTAAATTAAAATCTTCGTTAAACATCCCAAAAGCTTTTGCTAATTCAGAATAAGAAGTATGAATTCTGGTTTTACCATCACTATATGCGGCATAAAGAACAAGAAAAGCACTTAAAGTATAACCGAGACTATCAGTCATACATTTTTCAAAAATATTTTCAATAGCTTCTTCCTCAGAACAAATTTTAATTTTGGTAAATTGTTTTTTATTATTTTGTTTCCATGAAATAAACTGTTTCCATTTATCCATTTGTCTTTTTCGTAAAACACTACTTGTTGCAAACCTGTCTCCGACAAGTTCACACATTTCTCTATAAGTCAATTTATCTTTTTCAGAGATTTTAATAAAATTCTTTTTAATTGTTTCGTAATCGTACATCTATATAAAGTCTCCCTTAAAAACAAAAAGTAGACAGAGACTACACCAATCTCTGTCTACAATTATAACATATAAAGTTTAATTTGTCAAGTAATATTTAAGTTTGTTACAAACTTGATTGTATCACATAAGATAAACTACCTGTTTTACTTTTTTCTCCATCTTTCAATCTTCCAAAAATCCCGCAGTAAAATTATATGTATCTGCTAAAGTTTCAATAGGAATAAGACCTACCTGAAAAATACGAACTTCTTTTACCTTACCAGAATAGCGATTAGCGTCAAAAAGAATTTTTTGCTTATGGTTTTTAAAACCTTTTTCAGCACGACGAGCTTTAGCAAAGAGAAGAGCGTTCTTAAAATGAGGAGTTAACGCATAATTACAATCTACATAAAGAGTATTAAAAACCCCAGTAAAAATATTTTGATAGATTAATCCGATGATATACATATCTTTCATTTTATTTCTCTCAACCTCTCTTGTTCATATACTTTACAGCGTCTTTAGGAAGGATACCGATACGAATCAAAGCCCAAATACGTTCTTTCCAATCGACATAATCAGGCTCATGGTCTTCTGTATATTTGTGATTAAGTCTACGCACAGTACCACAAGCATTAACTGTTGTACGTTTTAAATGAATTTCCTGCAAAGAACAATCAGTTCTATCAACAATCTCTCTTTCCGAAGAATCCCAATCAGTAAAAGTGCCACCAATATAAGAATTTGCTTGTTCTCCAGATTCCATCCAAACCTGTTCACCAGAGGAAATAATTACTCGATAGAACTTATCAAGGTCTGTAGCGTCAAGCTCCTTGTCTTTAATATTATAGCCATACATATTCCAGTACTCGCCAAAGTCGGGGTCAATATCCTTTTCAGCGCCGACTGCACGAGCATAGCCGCCAGACCAAGCATTGCAGATAATGAGGATTTCCTTGTCAGAATCAATAGCTTCATCAATGGTTTTGCTTTCCACCAAAACGACACGACCGTTACCGAAGATATAAGGTGTATACTTGTTCTTATTCATAGCAGCCTCCAATTTTTTATCCAATTTCTACAACCTTTTCACCGAACATTTCGTTTAGAATTTCGATGGTATCATCGTTTTCAACAGGACAATATTGTTCCTTTTCTTTATCCCATTTATACCACCAAACATTCCTGCGTTCAGGGTATAAACAGGGTTCAAGTTCTTCAATTACAGCATATTCATAGCAATATTCAAAAATATCACACATATTTTTTTCTACTACGTTTTTAGCTTCTTCTAAAGAATAACGGAAACAAGGAGTTCTCCAATTAAAAACTTTTTTATCATCCTTTTCCATAACGTTAATCGTTGTGATAAAAAATACATTATGATTCATAGTGACCTCCAACTCTTTACCATCAAAAGGGTACATACCCATGTTCATATAGCCATTCAACGTTAACGGTATCGGGAAGTTTGTTGAAATAATGTTTCATACAAAATTCCCAGTTACCATCTAAGTTATAATAATCAAAATCGCGATGCATCATAAAATCATCGTAAGATTTAAACAGAATACGAACAGTATCTTCACGGTCAAAAAGAGGAAACATTTTGCAAATAATTTCATCGGATTGATACCAGTTTTCAGGGTCAGATACATTCAAAATCTTATGAGTGAAATAAGGAGCCCAAGCCTCTATATAGCCATCCTCATCTTCAAAAATCTTTTCTACCAATTTAGTTTTGTCTTTCATATTATCCTCCTATATCCTGAGTTTTAATCAACTTCCAACCAACAGAATCACAATAGTAATAACTAACAGTGTTATCCTTTTTAACACTGATAATGTCAGAAGTTGTAATACTTCTTCCAAAAAAAGTCTTGTCCTGACCATTTTGGAAACGGCAGAAACATTTTTCACAAATAGCCTTTTGAATGTCCATTTCTACAAGTCCCTCTGGGGCATCATCAAGCTCAATTTCTCCATGCCAAACGCGCACATAATCAGCCATTTGAACTATATTCGGTTCTAACCACCTGAATGACAAAAAACAATATTTAGTGGAAACAGGACACTGGTAAATATCAACCTCACGAGTAAGCTTCATAATAAAAACCTCCTTAAAATTCTTCGAAGCAGTCTCCTAAATCAAGACAAGTAGCCCAAACATTTTCACTACTTTCGGTATTATAAATGGTCACATATCCCTCATCATCCCCGTCAGCAAATTCGATAGGATAATAACGACCAGCCAAACATTCCAATTTACCATTCACATAAAAATTATCAATGCAAAGAAACTTATTCATAAAAGAAACCCTCCTTTATTTGATATACCAAGTATACCAGACAAAAGAGGATTTGTCAATGGTTTATTAAATTAATTTGTATTTTTTTACAGAGGAATGAGGAACACTTCCGATTTAGTCATATTAATTTACCTCAACTATCTTACAACATATATCTCCTTAGAATTTCTGCTGCAATGTATCAAAGACAGTCCAAACAAGTGCCACGAGAACACCAAAGATAACAATGTTAGAGAAAGGACTAAAAGGAAGATTCCACTCAAAAAGAGCAACTACGCCTAAAATCAGACCACAAAGAACAAGTCCGATAACAACAGCGATAAAAATATTGACAAGTTTTTCAAGAAATTTGCAGAAAAAAATATTCATAGCTATCTCCTTTAGGACGAGCAAATAAAACTTCCATTTTATTTACCATTTTTCTTAATTTTTTTAAGTTTGGGGTGGGTCTAACTTAATTTTTTTAAGTGAGATGATTGTTTCACTTAAAAATTTTAAGTGGTACAGAGCTTGTTGAAAAGTTTGCTCACATCAGTCTCTTTATGGACTGTTTCAATCTTAATGAGAGAATTTTTATTGGTGGTAAACCCGTCAAAAAGAATTTCGTAATCATCTTTATGAGTATCCCACCATTCAACAGCTTCTTCGAAAGAATTAAACCCTTTAACTTTGTCGGCATCTTTGTAAGACTTAGACCACATAGAAGCCCCACCGTCCCAACAAGGCTCAAAATAATAGTCCTGTGTATGACCATTATCATCAGTAGCATTGACAACGAAGATGTATTTTTCAGAAATGGTTTTAGTTGACATAAAAACAACTCCTTTTCTTTGATACTGTTATTGTACCAAATTGAAAAGAAGTTGTCAATAGGTTTATAAAATTATTTTTTAATAACCGCATTTGAGCACATAATCCATATATTCTTTTTCTGCACAAAGAGTTTTAAGAGTAACTACTCCATAAAACTCTTCATTGTTAATCAAACCTACAAGCTCAGAGAGGGCTGGCTTAGTGGGGTTGCTCACCCCAATGCTGCGACAACCAATATTACGCAAACGCTTAAATACATCAATGTCTCGCGCATATTCCCAGCCTACAAAAGTTCCATCCTCAAAGGCATGACCAACCTCTTTGATAGTCTCAAACTTACGTCCTTCCACATAGTCAATTAAATCTTTAATATCTACTATGTATTCACTTGCAGTAGAAAAATACAAATCGAGATTATCTCCGTCTTTGAAAAGAGTGTTTTTATTCATTGTCTGCATTTACAATCTCCTCTAATTCTCCAAATTCGCGCAAATTATTCAAAGTATCTTGACTTTCTTCACTAAGAAAATATCGTCCATCAAAACCACTTTCAGGGACACAGTACCAAATTCCGTTAGCTAAAGAATCCGTAATTTCGTCTATAGTACTATCTTTAGTTATCAAAGCTTTATCTGAGCACCAAACTAAAGAATCGAAACGTAGATTATTAGAAGGGGGATTTCCATAGAGCGATACAAGTTCGTCTATTAGATATTGTAGTTCATAAATCTTTTTCTGCCAATCAACAGAAAAATACTTTTCTGATGCAAGTAATTCTTTATAAGTTTTAATTTTGCCATTAAAATATACAACTGCGTCGGGGATACGATAGACGAATATATTGGCGAATATCTTATGTTGGTTACTCATTTTTGTTTAATACCTTTTCTGCAACAATCTTTTTATACTTATCCACCATCATCTGTCTATCAACAACATTTTTCTGAGCTTGAGTAATTTTATTTTGAATTTCGTCAAGCTCTTTTATAAACCTATTTAAATTCCAAGTAGCAATGTTAAGCAATTTTTGAGCCTTTTCAAGTTCCTTTTCTGCTTCTGATTGCACGAAAAATTCAGAAAAAGTTTCATTCGTCCTCTGAGGCACATAAATGGTATAAAATTTTCTATATTCAAGAGGATTGTCCATGGCCTTGAAAATAGCGCAATCAAGCACTTCTCCGTAGGTATAAATACTTCCATCATTACGCTTAAAAATTTTAGGGATATTAGTACCATTACACTTGCAGACGATGTATCCATCGTTGATATACACAACTGGATATTTATTCTTCATCCTTGTATTAAAATCCAGTTCATATACGTTACCCAGTTTTGACATAAATATTCATTTCTCCTTTTTAAAGGTGATTAATTTTAAATTCATATTTAAGTTCACGCTTCCCCATTAGTTCCCTCCATCATAAATGAATGTTTCGTAAATAGAGTCTTTTGTTTTAGCCGCTTTGTTGGGGATAGGTTTAAGAGATTTGTCATTTTCAATAGCTTCTTCAATGTCTAACTTAATTCGATTAGAAACTGCTTCAAGTCTCTCACGATAGAAGTCACTCTCGTAGAAAGTCTTAGACCTCTTTCCAATAAGGTTAGATTCCTTTTTCATCATCTTGACAATTTCAAGAAATTTTTCTGCGGAAGGGTAGTTAATCTTAAAGGCAGAGTCATCTTCCATACTATGACGAAATTCTTCTCGAATATATTTATCCAGCTTATTATAAGTTTGGTTATCGCACTCTTCACAAGCGTAAATTTCGGGAGAGTGATAGATGGAATTGGTATAATGAAATAAACGTTTATTATACTTCTTACAGTAATGGTTCATGTCAATTCCTTTACTTTTTGCTTCTTGCTGTTGTGTTTCATTGCAAGAGAGATAGCCACAATTACCACAAGGGAAGCTAATTTTACTCATTTCCAATACACTCCTTAAAGAATCTGAATATCGTCTTCAATGAAATCTTTTTCTGTCAAGATAATATAAGAATCGTCATTAACAGATTGGAAAATCATCTTGCTGTCAGAATCGCTCTCGTTTCCAATATACTCATAAATATTGCCAAAATAATCAATCTTTGCACCAAGCTCCATTTTCATAAAAACAACCTCCTTAGATTAGTATCATTATAATACCACAATCTAAAGAGGTTGTCAAGAGAGTTTTATAATTTTTAAAGAAAGTTTTGCAAAAGAAATAGATTGGTGTTGGTTGTATCAAAAGAATACCCACAAAAGTGTTTTGTTCATATTTTTTATATCCTTTTCATTTAAATTTATTCAAGTTTAGTTTTACAATCCTCTGTAAAAGTTACACGAACAATACGAGGATTATAAGTTTCAAAGAACGGAGTTTTACGCATAATATAATTTTTGTTTTTTTCAAAAAATTGTTTAGCTTCTATTTCAGTTGAAAATGTTTCTGCGTTTTTAAAATCGGCAAATCCATTCACTAATCCGTAATCGACACCAACAAAATATGTGGTAATATTTTGATTTGTGAATTTGTTTTCAAACGCAATTACAAAACATTCGCAAGGAAACTGCATCGTTTTATCCTCCTTTTTTCTCAAACAAAATTGCCCATGTCCTTAATAGCCTGAAAAACATGAGACATATTGAGGTCAGTAAGAGCGAAACCAAGCTCATCGCCATCAGCATTCTTTACTACCCAGCGATAGATGCCACCATCTTTTTCAATTGTAATACGAGTGTCGTTCTTATCATCGACAATGCGATAAATCTTGCTTATAGTAAGCATTTGTTAGCCCTCCATATTGTTATTAATCATAAGTGGCTTTGCAAGGTTAATATCTTCAAGAAATGCACGAATTTCAAGCTTGTTGATATACAGTCCCATATACTTCTTCTGTTCTTTAAGCAAATCTAAAGAACAAGTAGGAGTAAAATTCAGCTTTCCTGCTTCGTATCTTACGGTCATATCATGAAGCTTATCATAACGGATTCTTGTCTGCCAATATTCTCCAATAAAACGTTCTTTGTAATCAGAACTGTTCATATAAGGAATCGTATCAGCAAGTGTTAAATTATAGGTATAAAGCATTTTCTTTCATTTCGAGCTGAAAATAAAAGCCACCATCATAGATTTTAATTTGAATAAGGTTTTTATCCCCAAAGAGTTGGAGAGCGTTTTTGATTGACATTCGCATGGGGTCTTCAAATGCTTTGCTATCGGATTTGGGAAATTCAGAAAAAAAATTGACATAGCAATAGTCAATATTGAAAAAATGCAGATTGTTCTTCATATACTGACCAAAAGTAGTTGTATCAGCGCAAACATTAGGATTCATAAAAGTAACCTCGTATATTAATTTATTTTATATGCTATTTAGTGTATATTTATGCGAATAATTTTTCTCTGGAAACATTTTCAAAAATCAAAAAAATGCATAAAAAGGATATTTTATTTAAAACACAACCTCGTCAAAATAATGTACTGCGTCACGATTGTCAAGGAGCATTGCCTTATCATTAGTAAGGAGAGCCCCACAACACGGACAATCAAAATAAGCAAGGTCTGAAAAACAGTCCTGATATTGAAGCTCACCTTTAGTAAAAAGGAAATAACTACTACACACAGGACAAACGCAACTATAAGTTATTGCTTTATTTGAGATAATTTTAAACATATTATAAATCTCTCCTTTCTCTTACTATAAAATAGTATAGCGGATTATAAGAGGATTGTCAAGAGACTTTTAAAATTTTATTGTGCAATTAAGGCTTAAATTCATCCTCAGTCTTTACCAGTGTAAAGAAAGGAATATACATAGCAGGAGAAAAAAATAGCTTAGTATCTTCTCCACGCTGCCCATTTGCACCCTTCTTCATAGCATACCACTTGCTTATGCCACCTATAATAGCGCAAATAACCGTGTCCATACCCATATTACGAGCGTCTTCAAGGTTGAGGCAAGCGTTTGCAAGGATATGCCTATCAGTCCAGAGATTGCTATTAAGAGTCCAGAGATTGCTATTAAGAAGATATTCGTCACTTGCCGCATTTACACGGTCAATGAAATCGTCAATGGGAATAGAATAAATTACATCTTTCATTTTAAATTACCTCAACTTAATTTTAACCATCATAGCCGTATACTCCAAAAGCTACCATTTCGTCGCCAGAAGGGGAAGCGAAAAAGCGAGCATAGCTCTCCAAACCGTCGAAGCCATTTTTAAATTGCTCAAAAGTATAGTTATCTTTAAAAATTCCATCTCCCTCGTAACTTCCATCAAACTCATTTATCATGTAATTTTTTTGGTCTTCGGGCGAAAGATTGTCCCAATCGAGCATAAAACGAGTCTTGTTTTTTTCGTAGTATTCCTTTGCTCTATTCATATAGTTGGATGGAATATTACAGTCTTCAAGCCTATCTCTATAATGATTAAATGAAAGCTTGCCATCCTTAAAATCTTCATATTCTTTCTTAGTACAAATGCAAAGGGAATGTGTACTGGAAGAATTGGTCTCGAATACTCCTTGTCGAATCTGATACATTTATTTTTACCTCATTTACATTTAATCTGAAATATAATACTCAAAATTATCTAAAACCCAATCCGCAGCTTCATGGCAATCTTCTGGCATTTCTCTGTCACATCCCATTTTACGCCCTCGAATTGGTCTGCTTAAGCCATGAAGAATGTAGCCCTTTTCATCATGACTAAAGTATTCGATTGAATCGTTTTTATACCACACATCAAGCCAAAAGACAAACGATTCCATTTTTCTTTTAAGATTGTCTGGAATTAGATTTGCTTTCTTTTTGATGAGTTCTTTAGCATGGGGAATCCCACATTCAGTATGCTTCTTATTCATCGAAATAACCCCTGTTATAGCACTCTTCAAGAACGGAAGCGTCACAGTCGCAAAAAGCTTTAATATCAGCATGATTGCCGTCTTCAACATCATAGTTAATAGCTACCCAACCGTTAACTGTGCTCCAACAAACAAGAGAATATCCATTATCTCTAAGTCGATAAAGACACAAGATTCTTTCGACTGTAGAAAACGGAAACTTTTTCAGACATTCGATAACGTGGTCGATAGAATAATTGGCGTGTGCTGTCTTACGAGAATCAAAAGGGGATTTCTTTTCTGTTTCTCGTCCACATTTTCCAGTCCACCAATCCTCATTTGCAGTAAGCCATTCCTGAGCCTTCTTGTCAAAGCAATAGTGAGAAGAATCATTCTTATCGGCGCTGTGTGCAATCCAAGTTCCCGCGCTTCCAAAATCATAAATTTTACGAATGATAAAAGAGGACTCAGCATCGCCATAAATGCTGTTAGCCGCATCCAATTCAATAATCACATTAGGGTTTCCACCGCTAATAATGCGAGACTTAACATCAGAATATAGATAGCAGTTCTTAAATTCGCTCATAAATAAAATCTCCCCTTTAATTAAGTTCAGTTTGTTCATTTTTGATTGCTCTTTTTGTGCAATTTCTTTGTAATTGCTTTTTTGTGCAATCGGTTTTAAAACAAGTCGTTATCAGCCATGTAACATAGCATCTGTTGCATCTTAGGCGTGAGATACGGATTGTGAACAACCGTATGAATATCTCCACGCTTTGCGGAAGTCTTGCGGAAAATCCACTTACTACGTTCATCAGACCACTTAATCTGAGTTGCTTCAAATTCGTTCTTGGCTTTCTGGACAGTTTCATACAGACTTGCCCAATCGCTGAAAGTGTAGGGAGAATCTGTGTCCATAGAGGAAGCGTAACGAATCTGTCCCATTACATAAGAAAGCCCATAAGAGTCATAGTTCTTCTTTGCCAGACGCTTTTTGAGCTCTGCCTCTGCTCCTTCCATGTAAAGAAGAACACTATACAGAGTAACCTGCTTACCTTCTCTACTACTCTCTTCGCGCAACATTTGACGCAGATTGTTCCAAAGGGTTTCGTAATTATCTCTCTTAGTCATTGTTTTTATCCTCCTTAATTTTATTCAGGTACTCAGCAACTTCGCGCCCAAGATTAGAGCTTGCGTAGAAAACAATTGCTCCAAGAACCAAAGTCTGAACAATTTCCATTAAAAACAACTCCTTTCATTTACTATGATTAGTATACCATAGGTGAAAGGAGTTGTCAATAGGTTTTTAGTTAATTTTCGTATTTATCTCCATGTTCTTCCTCGTTTGTATCGAAAAACGATAGATTTTACACAAATTTCAGGCATGGCTTTCCCTCTTTTTAAGAAGCTCGGTATACAAATCGCAATAATTTTCAATTTGGTCTATCAATTCATAAGGAAAGTTATAAGGAAAGTTGTAATCACGTTCCTCAGCATTAGCAATAATACACTCAATTTCATCTATGTTAATTTTAAGGCCCTCATACCTAAAAGCAGAACTAATACAAGCAATGACACAAGAATTGAAGATGTCATTTGCATTTTTCTGAAACTTTTTGTTCTTAGCCTGAATTGAATCTACTGCCTTATTGTATTCAATTACAGCATTGCGATTCCATTTAACACTCTTGTCTTCATCAAAAACATAATCAGCATCATGCTTTTTTACGCCGCGAATATAAGGAGCATTAAAAGGAGAAGGTGAGCCACTATCACGCATAATGTCTTTAAATTTCCAAAAATCGTCTACTGCAATGGCGTCCCAACCATCTTTACGAATAACGGCTACATTAGAAGCATCAATAGAACAAGTCCATTCAACAATATGAGGAAGAACAATCTCAAATTTAGGATTGCCATCTTCTTTGATTTTCATTTCGATGGTAGCGTCAATATAATTCACAATTAATTTCCTTTCCTGTATAAATTTTTATCGTCCTTGGGGTCAGCAG
>Ga0256405_10001692_pt1 | contig 57868 bp, 54 predicted proteins | sample RumenRJG_02DNA_FD_189096 | JGI IMG/M metagenome (GOLD analysis project Ga0256405, IMG submission 189096) | Bovine rumen microbial communities from Lethbridge, Alberta, Canada - RJG_02 | ecosystem: Host-associated > Mammals > Digestive system > Stomach > Rumen | place: Canada: Alberta... | reverse complement strand
GGTTAGCTGCGAATGGGACTTCCCCGCTTCAGGTTTGGAGGCTGGTACGAAGTATCACATCAAGTATGTCATCAATGAGCAGGGACTCGATGATGCCATCGGTTTGGAGAAGGTGAATGTTTATGTTAACAAGGATGGCGAGGAGCGTGTCTATAACGTCGAGCCACTGAAGATGACTGGTAAGGATGGTAACAACTACACTTTCGAGGCTGATCTTGCTCCACAGCGCTTCGGTCAGTATAAGAGTGCTGTCCGCATGTATCCGAAGAACAAGAACCTGCCTCACCGTCAGGACTTCTGTTACGTGAAGTGGCTGGAGTTGCCCAGTATGTAATTCAACATATTCCAATTGATAAAAAAGATGTGCCAACGTAATGCTGGCACATCTTTTTATTTATAAGCGGAGATTATTGCAATTGTTCGGCTACGAACTGCTCCAACTGTTCTCCGCGCAGTCCCCGTTTCAGAATCTTGCCGTTCTGATCGACCACGATGGTGTGGGGGATACTGGTTATATTGAACAACCGGGCAGCTTCGCATTCCCAGCCCTTCAAATCGCTCATCTGCGGCCATACTATACCTAATTGTTCGGTAGCCTGTTTCCATGCGTCAGCATCCTCATCAAGCGAAATACCCACAAAACCAAGTCCTTTGTCCTTGTATTTCTTGTAGATTTCAATCATGATGGGCGTTTCCTGTCTGCAGGGACCACACCAGCTTGCCCAGAAATCAAGAACGGTGATTTTATTATTCTTTACCTGGCTCATGATCGACATCGGAGCGCCCTCCATCGAAGGCATCGAGAAGTCAGGAATTACGGCTCCTTCTTCCGTTTTCTCGGAATTGCCAATCAGCTGTTCCATTTGCTGAATCGTTTCGCGCTTGCGTAATTCCTCAGGCATCATCTTAATCAGGCGCAGACGGTCCTTGTTCGGAATAATCTCTTCCGGATAAACTGTCAGCAGGAAGTAGCCCAATTCGTTCTTAATGTTACGCTCCGTAAAGTTGACGACAATCTTACTGAAACGCTGATTCAGTTTGTCTATTTGCTGCATAGCCTTTGCCTGTTCCTCTTGACTGGCTCCTTGATTGGCATACACCTTTTCTGCTATCTGGTTGATCTCCTTGCCAATCACCATCGTAGAATCGTTGACGCGTTGCCATTCGTCGTTGATGGCAGTTCCGCCTACGCGCGATTCGCCAGGCTCTCTGCTCAGTTTGACGCTAATGGTACCCGGTTCGATAAACAGGGGAATGTTCAGCCCTTCTTCCCCTTTGCTGTAAATCAGACAGAAGTAGGTGGAGTCTGTTTCACCACTCAGTTCAAACTTCCCATCCTTCACCACCATGGTGTCGCGCGGAGTTCCCTGTTGCAGGTCGGTTGTCAGAAAGAGGGTATCGCCCTCAGTCGCATTCTCTACCGTACCTTTAATATGGTACGTATTAGACTGACAAGCAGCAAGCGATAGGCCTGCTGCTGTCACGAAGAAAAAAGTTTTTATTGTCATGTTAGATAATGTATTGGCTTGATATACTTTCATTGTTGATGACGCGACGGATGGTCTCTGCAAAGAGGTCTGCCACACTCAGCTGCTTCACTTTTTCGCAACGCTTGGTGTAGGGGATGGAGTCGGTAAATACAATCTCTTCCAATGCTGACTCTTGTACGCGCTCGCTGGCAGGACCACTCATCACACAGTGCGAGGCACAGGCTCTAACGGTCTTTGCACCGGCAGCCTTCATGATGTCGGCAGCCTTCGTAATCGTGCCGGCAGTATCTACCATATCGTCGATAATCACCACATTCTTATCCTTCACATCACCGATAATCTGCATGCTTGCCACTACATTGGCACGTGCACGGGTCTTGTTGCAAAGCACTAATGGGCATCCCAAGTATTTGGCATAGGTGTTAGCTCGCTTAGAACCGCCAACATCGGGCGATGCAATCACCAAGTCGTCCAAGTGCAGGCTCTGCAGATACGGCAGAATGACGTTAGAGGCATACAGATGGTCAACGGGTACATCAAAGAAGCCCTGAATCTGGTCGGCATGTAAATCCATTGTAATAACTCGGTCAACCCCAGCCACCGACAACAAGTCGGCTACCAATTTTGCACCGATGCTCACACGTGGTTTGTCCTTACGGTCCTGACGTGCCCAGCCGAAATAGGGTATGACGGCATTGATGGTACGTGCCGATGCACGCTTGGCTGCATCAATCATCAATAGCAACTCCATCAGGTTGTCGCTATTGGGGAAAGTGCTCTGTACGAGGAAAATGTCGCGACCGCGGATAGATTCCTCATAAGAAACGGCAAACTCGCCGTCGGAGAAGGTCGTGATTTGAAGTTCTCCAAGCGGACATCCCAAACTTTGGCAGATTTTCTCTGCGAGGTACTTAGTAGCTGTACCGGAAAAAACCATGTAGTTTTTGTTAATGCTCATATTATTGATTTAGATTGTTTTATTATCCAATTACTTTCCTTATTTTTTCGAAATGAGTAATCAGTGGCTTGTAGTCGAGTTCCTGGTGAATATTAAACCTATTCCACAGGTCACCGCAGATGACCACACCACCGAAGCCTAAGTCTTTAGCCACTCGGATATTATCGATGTTCATTCCTCCCAGCGCATACACGTGACGGTCTATCAATCCCTGTTTCGCAGCCTGTTCCAGTTCGTTGGCTGTAAAAGTAGATTTCTTGTCAGCAAACGTCTGGCTGTCAAATATTCTTTGCAGGAACACATATTCCGAGTGTCGTTTCATTTCTTTCAGATCCTCTATCTTTCTGCACGTCCTGCTGATTTTCCCTTTATATCCGTTAGGAATAGGAGTTTCCGGATCGTCTATATGAATACCTCTCAGTTTGTATTCCTCTTTCAGATAGAAATGGTCGTGTACCACAATCTTGGAATAGAAATCGCCCGACAGCAACGTAAGCAGGCGCTCTGCATACATAGGCGAAGCTCCGGGTTTAAATAGGTGCAGACAGTCAAGCCCTTCTTCGAAGAGCGATGTCAGTATTTTGTCTTCTTCCACGAAAAACGTGGGTTGAGTCATTACGATGAGTTTCATTGTATTTTTTCTCAATTCTTCTGCAAAATTAATAATTTTAGCGGAATAATGCAATTTAACCGCAATAAAAAGTTATCTTTGCACATGAAAATTGATTTTTAACAGATAAAATGGAGATAAAGACACCTATTTATATCATGGAGGAGCAGAAGCTGCGTCGTAATCTTGCCTTGATTCAGCGCGTGGCTCGTGAGACTGATTCTGAGTTTATTCTGGCATTCAAAGCCTTTGCTTTGTGGAAGACTTTCCCCATCTTCCGCGAGTATATCCAGTCAACAACCGCCAGTTCGCTCTCCGAAGCCAAGTTGGCTTTTCTGGAGTTCGGTCATAAAGCCCATACTTTTTCGCCGGCTTATACCGATGCGGAGTTCGATGAGATAGTCAGTTGCTCATCACATCTCACTTTTAATTCATGGAGCCAGTACGAGCGCTTCCACCGTCGTGCATCGGCTTGTTCCCTGGGCATTCGCGTCAATCCCCGCTATTCCGAAGTCGGCACCTTGCTCTATAATCCTTGTGCCCCGGGAACCCGCTTCGGAGTAACTGCCGATAAGTTGCCGCAACAATTACCCGGGGATATTGAAGGATTCCATTGCCATTGCCATTGCGAGAGTGGGGCAGATGTGTTCCAGCGTACCCTGCAACATATAGAAGAACAGTTCGCTCCTTGGTTCTCCCAACTGAAGTGGATTAACTTCGGAGGCGGACATCTGGTGACCCGCCGTGACTATGATATTGACTTGCTGATTCGCATCATGAAGGGCTTCCATCAGCGTTATCCCCATCTGAAAGTAATCTTTGAACCAGGAAGCGCATTTGCCTGGCAGACAGGACCTTTGGTGTCGCACGTAGTAGATATTGTGGAAGACAGTGGAATCCAGACGGCTATCCTTGATGTCAGTTTCACCTGCCACATGCCCGACTGTCTGGAAATGCCTTATTTCCCCGATGTACGCGGAGCCGAACATGTAGAGCAGGATAAAGGTGAGAACGTGTATCGCTTAGGCGGCAATAGCTGTCTGTCGGGCGACTTCATGAGTAGCTGGCGTTTCCCTCAGCCTTTGCAAATAGGTCAGGAAATCATCTTTGAAGACATGATACACTACACCACCGTCAAGACCAATATGTTCAATGGTATCAGTCATCCTGCACTGGGCTTGCTGCATACCGATGGCCAGTTGGAAATTCTTCGTCAGTTTGACTACAAAGATTACCGTGACCGGATGGATTGACCGTCTGGCAGAAAAAACTTTACCGATTTCTTTGTCATTTCATTTTTTATGCTTATCTTCGCATCCAGAACTTAAACGTTATTACTACACCAATCCGATATGATGAAACATTTATCAGCAATATTGGCAGTCTTGTTATTGGCATCATGCACCAATTCCGATGTAGATCCCAACGATATTACGGCAAAATTCGACGGAACGCAGAATATTCATGAGTCGTTAGAACGGCATAAGGACGGTTCTATTACCTATCACGCTTTACCTTGGAGTGGCTTGGTGGCTTCGGTACGTGAGCACAACCTGCCTGTTGACTGGTCAGGCTACGAGTCGATTAGTATCGAGTTTGCCCAGCCTCTTAAAGTCGGCACGCAGTTAAAGGTGGGTAGAAATATAAGAACATTCGGAAGAGTCGGTATTACCACCCTGCGTTGTTACTTCGACGGACAGGATGTGAGTCAGATAGGCGAGGTGGTGTTGCAGACAGCCGATTCCTGTGACCTTACCGTGAAGAGGGTCTATCTCACGCCAGGAACATCCGTGTGGGATTCTACTCCTATCTGGACGGGAGAGTGCGCTTTCGGCAATTGGGAGCGAGGTTTTACTATTTCCCCCGAACATTTTCTCGACGCTCAGGAAGGTGACCAGTTGGAATTCATCTATACGATTGACACCAGCGACCCGAAGATTGAGTATTGGCAGTTTAAAACCATCTATGACGGTACCGACCGTACCCTCGAAGGCAATGCCGATCAGTTGAACGACTGGGGATGTGCTTCGGTGGGCGATGCCGGCATCTTCCGCATCCATCTCTCAGCTAAAGACGTCAAGGAACTGAGAAAGATTGGTATGTTCACCAACGGCTTCTGGTGTGTTGTCACTCAGGTTAACCTGTTGAAGCGAGGTTACGTCGGTGAAACGGGTAGTGGCTCTTAAATATAATAAGGTGTAGAGCATCTTTCGGGCAGTTTCGCCAACAAATTATCATTTTTTTTAGAAAAAAACTGCCGAAAAGTTTGTCAATTCCGAAAAAAGCATTACCTTTGCATCCGCAATCGAGAGAGATGGCGAAATAATGCGGAAATAGCTCAGTTGGTAGAGCACAACCTTGCCAAGGTTGGGGTCGCGGGTCCGAGTCCCGTTTTCCGCTCACATATTGAACAAAAAAGAGCGTTAAGGAATGGCCTTAACGAAGTAAAATGCCCAGGTGGCGGAATTGGTAGACGCGCACGTTTCAGGTGCGTGTGCCGCGAGGCGTGCAGGTTCGAGTCCTGTTCTGGGCACTCTTTTTTATTCAATGTTTATATGTTGGAGAGGTGGCGGAATTGGTAGACGCGCTACTTTGAGGGGGTAGTGTCAATTGCGACGTGGGAGTTCGAGTCTCCTCCTCTTCACATCCATTCTTTGAAATTTTAAGAAGTCATGCGGAAATAGCTCAGTTGGTAGAGCACAACCTTGCCAAGGTTGGGGTCGCGGGTCCGAGTCCCGTTTTCCGCTCTTTTTTTAACCATATTTTTGTAGTCCTAACTATTCTATGAATTTTTATTTACGCTACTTTGACAGAGAAATACTCGTTGATAATGTTGATGATGCCATTTCTTTTTTAGCTGGTATTGACGAAATAGGAATGAATCCTGTACTTGAGAACGACATTCGCAACTATTGTGCAAGTGATGTGTTGTATCCTAAGCGTTACAAGCTTCGCCCACGGGTATATTTTATCGTTATAAAAACCGACGCTGCATCTATGCAGGACTTTAAGGAGAAGCGTGGTGTGCATCCTGCTTTGGAACGTGTGGAAAAACCCGTAGCTCCAGCCGTGATGCGTTTGAACGAAGAGTTGCCCGGCTGGTATGAGGGTTCGCTCGACTTCAAGCGTGTGCTGATGGTGCCTGGAACGGGCAAGTTCCAGTATCGTGACACGCATTTTGTAGCTCGTTGCAAGGCAGTATCGGGCATTGATTGTTACAACCGTATTGTTGATTACTTGCGCGGACGCGTGGATAATCGCAGTCAGTTCCCTTCAGCCAAAGGAAAGAATTTCAAGTTTAGCTATCTTGGTGGCTGTAAGTAATTTCCTGTGTCAATGAATAAGGTAATGCTGATTGGCAATGTAGGAGCCGACCCCGAGGTTCGTTATGTCGAACAGGGGGTTGCTGTGGCGCGTCTTCGTCTGGCTACCACTGAGCGCGGATATACGCTACAAAATGGTACGCAGGTTCCTGACCATACCGATTGGCACAATGTTATTCTTTGGCGTAAGTTAGCCGAGGTAGTTGAAAAGTATGTCCATAAAGGCGACAAGCTTTATATAGAAGGCCGTTTGCGCTATTCAACCTACGACGACAAGCAGGGGCAGCGCCGTTACGTCACCGAGATATGGGCAGATAATATGGAGATGTTGAATGGTAGAACTTCAGCAGATAATCAGTGAAATACATCTGATGACACCCGATGCCGGAGCTGTTTTTGCAATCGTTCTGGCTGGTGTGCTGTTGGTATTGTCGGGCTTCGCCTCCGGTTCTGAGATAGCCTTCTTCTCTCTGTCGCCAGTTGATTTGAGCGAATTGGAGGAAGAGCGTAACGTGCACGACCGGCAAATACTGCAACTTCGCGAGGATTCTGAGCGTACGTTGGCTACCATCCTGATAACCAACAATTTGGTGAATGTCACCATCATTATGCTCTGCAACTATTTCTTTGCCCAGGTCGTTGACTTTGGCAATGCCTATTGGGTGGAGTTTATCTGCATCACCGTTCTGCTCACTTTCCTGCTGTTGCTCTTTGGCGAAATCATGCCTAAAATTTATACCCGTCAGCAACCCCTGCGCTTTTGTCGCACGGTGGCTGGCGGCATCCTGTTTTGCCGCAAGCTGTTCTGGCCCTTGGAAACCATTCTGATGAAGTCGGGCATCCTGGCAGGCAAGGTTCTGCAGAAGGAGAATCATGTGCTCAGTGTCGATGATCTCGAACAGGCATTGGAACTCACCGACAAGGAGGATATCAAGGAGGAACAGCGTATGCTGGAAGGCATCGTGCGCTTTGGCGACGAAACGGCGAAGGAGATTATGACCAGTCGGCAGGACGTGATAGACCTCGATTTCAAGTCTTCGTTCACCGATGTACTGAAGTGCATTATCGAGAACAATTATTCGCGCATCCCCGTATATCAGGACACCATTGATAACGTGCGCGGCATCCTCTATATCAAGGACTTGCTGCCGCATCTCCGTAAACCAGCCACCTTCCGCTGGCAGTCACTGATTCGTCCGCCATACTTTGTGCCCGAGACCAAGAAGATTGACGACCTCCTGCGCGAGTTCCAAGAGAACAAGGTGCACATCGCCATCGTCGTTGATGAGTTTGGCGGCACCAGTGGTATCGTGACGTTAGAGGATATTCTGGAAGAGATAGTGGGCGAGATTAATGATGAGTACGACGAGGACGAGAAGAGTTACGTGCGCATCAACAGCAACACCTTCGTGTTCGAAGGCAAGACGCTGCTGAGCGATTTCTACAAGATTCTGAAGCTCGACGATGAAATCTTCGCTGAGGTAGAGGGCGATGCCGACTCACTGGCAGGATTGCTGCTGGAAATCAAAGGCGATTTCCCTGAGCTGCACGAGAAAATTGACTACCAGAACTTCACGTTCGAAATCATGGAGTTGGAGGAGCGTCGTATATCGAAGGTGAAAGTGGTGGTTCACCAACCCAGTTCCGACCAGCCCACAGCCTGATACCAAGCCGTCTGCTTAATCAGCGTGTTATATTTCAGTATTGTGTTTTCATAACGTTCCAAGGGGATGAACATGCTCACGCCCCCGAAACGCTCCTCAGTAATTTCGCCAAAGTCAAAATCCAATCCGCCCTGTACTTCCCATTCCTTACTCATTTTCTTGCATACTACAGCCGCGTTGAAGGCAGTCAGCCACTCCTGATAGTCAGCCTCCTGCGCATGTCTGAGCAGAAAATCATTGATGTCGTACATCACGTTTTCTTCTGGTTCATAACCGTATCTGTAATAATAAATAAGTCCATCGACATTGATAGGCGTATTCGTCTCGTAGATGCTCTTGAGGATTTTCTTGGTAGCCGCAGCCAGTTGGGGCATCGCCGATGTGCGGATAGCCGCTATGGGCAGGTGTCCGTTTTCATTATCCACAATGTCATGATAATCGGTGCAAACCTTGTTGCACAACTGGTTGTCGTCATAAGTAAACAAGTCGGGTATAATCATCTTGTAGGGAGCACCGTTGCCGGGGATAGCTGCCGGTGAAGCTATCAGATACTGTATCACGTCTTTCAGTTCGTAAGCCACCTCCACGTTCTGCACGTTGCAGCAGTCGGCAAAGACGAATTTCAAGGGGTGGGGCAGAGCCTCCAGCACTTTTCGGAAGTCGGGCAACTCCAGCCACACACCTGTGCCGCTTGTCGAATTGTTGCCGGTGTCAACGGCGAGCGCTCTTCTGTTGGCATCCATAATTACCCAGCCGTTGGCATGTCCCCACATCACCAGTCCGTAGTCGTCGGCAGGATAATTACTCATCATCCACGACAGCACCTCCTTCATCCTCTCAGGGTCAGAGCTTACAAAGTCCTGTTCATACTTTCTGATGGTGTCAGCCGGTGCATTCTTATCATCCCTCAGTCGGATGATAAACGGCTTTTCCCTTGTACTGGCTCTATCCACAAAGACAATCAGATTATCCCATTTCGAAATAGATTTCACGCCGTCAATCATTTCATCGATGTCCTGTTGGGCATAACTCGACAGGTTGTTTTCCCCCGCCATATACACCATCACCGTGCGTTTAGCCGGCTGTTTCGGTTCTTCATTATCGTTGCTCGAGCAACCCGCCGCCAGTAGTGCCGTTGCCACCATGAATAATAGTTTTCTCATCATTTCTTTCTTTTCTTGGTTGCGAAGGTACAAATAATAATCGAAAGTTCCAAACTTTCCTTTGGATTCTTGCTGATTTTAACCTCACGGCGTTGGGCGATAACTTTAATTGCCATTGTTTGTAATGAATTTTGATAGTTAATAATAAGTTAGATTCTGTCGCACGGCTGGCGGATATTCGAAGAATTTTTTGCTACCATTAATGCGCGCAATTTCAAGACTTAATGCTCGCAATTTTTCTCCTTAATCCCCGTGGTTACTACCACTTCCGATTGACAATGCAAAGGTACGAAAATTTCATGACCCTACCAAATTTAGAGGGGTCAGAATTTACACTTTTGAACACCTAAATTCCCATTTTAACAATCGTCTCAAATCTCAAATCTCAGTTAATGAAAATGCGATTCGCTATAAAAAATGGGTTAATTTATATATTACTATATATATAATATATATATTATATATATAGTAAAAGTTCAGTTTCGGCCAAAAATCTCAAATTTAGTAACTGAGATCTGAGATTTGAGATTTTGAGACGCTTCGACACACTGACAGAGTTAACCACCATACTGAGTTCAGTTGACTACTGCACCTAAAGCAGTTGACCGTATTAAAAAAGCTAAAACAGGAATAAAAAAACAAGGAATAATTAGTTTGTTATTCTAAAAATAGCTATCTTTGCATCATGATTACGGATTTAGAACATATTGGTAATATTCCTGTCAGCACATCGGCTGTAGCATCCTTGTTTCCTGAAATGAAAGCTGGAAATCAGAAGGTGCGTAATCTTGAAGCGGCTGGTCAAATCATCCGTCTTAAAAAAGGGCTTTATGTAGTCAGCCCGAAGGTGTCGCGAGTGGCTCTGTCAACCGAGTTGATAGCGAACCATCTCTATGCCCCCTCGTATGTATCTAAGCAGACGGCCCTGCGTTATTACGGACTAATTCCCGAAGCTGTATTTACTATACAGTCAATGACCGTAAAGCATTCCCGCAACTTCGAAACACCCGTCGGACGCTTCGAATATCAGAGCATAGCACGTGAGGCTTTCTCTATTGGCATCACATACATCAACAAACAAAGCTATTCTTTTCTGATTGCAACACCTGAGAAGGCTCTTTGCGACATGATAGCCAACTCGCCCAAGGTGAATCTTCGTTATCTGAAGGATGTAGAGATCTATCTCGAAGAGGACATCCGCATGGATATTGAAGACTTCAGAAACATGGATGTTACAATCTTCGAGCACTACGCTCAGGCTGGCAAAAAGGCCAAGTCGGTTACTACCCTTATAAAATATCTTAGGAAATGAGTACAAACGAAATATTCAACCAGATGCTGTCTGCCTATGATTTGACGACAGAACAGAAGAAACGCAATGCCACATTCGAGGTCAACCAGCAGATAATCCTGGCAGGGCTCTATAATGGCGGATTCTTTAACGAGGCAGCCTTTTATGGCGGCACCTGCTTACGCATATTCCATGGATTGCAACGATTTTCCGAGGATATGGATTTCTCTCTCCTAACACCTAACGAGAGATTTGACTTCACTCAGTACTTCCAACCCATCATTGACCAGTTTGCCCTTGTCGGTCGTGATGTTGAAATCAAAAAGAAGGACAAAAAAAGCTTTGGAAAGGTGGAATCCGCTTTCTTAAAGGACAATACTGATGTGTTTGATGTTACCTTCCAGACCGAGAAATCGATCAAGATCAAAATAGAGGTTGACACCCAACCGCCTATGAAGTTCAATACTGAGCAGAAGTTGCTCCTGCTGCCAGAGTCGTTCATGACGCGTTGTTTCACCCTGCCGGACCTCTTTGCAGGTAAGATGCACGCTCTGGTCTATCGAGCATGGAAGAACCGTGTAAAGGGTCGTGACTGGTATGACTTCGAGTGGTACGTCCGCCATAACATCCCACTTGACTTCACACATCTTCATGAGCGAGCGATAGAATTCAATAATGAGGATATCACCAAGGATTCATTCCTTGAAAAGCTGAACGAACGTCTTGCCACGGCAGATATCAATCAGGTAAAGGCAGACGTCCTGCCATTTATCCGCAATCCCAAGGAAATGGGCATCTGGTCAAATGACTATTTCCTGCAACTCGCTCAAATGATCAGATTTGAATGAAAAGTTAGCCGTGGGGACACGGTCCCCGTGTGTTTATGGAGCCTGCATGGGAGAAAACAGCTGGGCGCAAATTTGCGCTCAGTACCTACACAGACTCTACTGCAAACACAGTGGGACAGTCCCACTGTGCGCGATCGTGAAACATCATCACTCATCAAGGCATCTGCTGCACTATCTTGCAATCGGCTGACACTTATTGCATTTACCCAGACTCGCGATGTGGAGGTAGAAGGAAAGACTATTCATATTATTTCAGCATTGGAATGGTTGTTGAATAGTAATGTTAAATAGTATTAGCCTGCTATTTTCTTACAATGACACTTCCACTGGCTTGATGGGTAGCCAGGATAAGTACCTCGGCTATCTGGACGTGAGCAGGGGCATTGGCTGCATAGACGGCTACATCGGCTATGTCGTCGCCTGTCAGAGGCTTGATGCCTTTATAGAGATTGGATGCACGCTCGGTATCGCCACGGAAACGGATGTTGCTGAAGTTGGTTTCTACCAAACCGGGTTTCAGATTGGTAACACGGACGGCTGTGTCGGCTACGTCGATGCGCAAGCCGTCGGTCAGTGCCTTGACAGCTGCTTTGGTGGCACAATAGACGTTGCCGCCAGCATACGCTGCATCGCCAGCCACGGAACCTATATTAATAATGTGGCCGCTGTTGCGCTCAACCATACCAGGAACAATAAGACGCGTCATGGTGAGCAGTCCCTTGATGTTGGTGTCAATCATGGTTTCCCACTCGTCAGGATTGCCTTGGTATTCGGGTTCCAAACCCAATGCCAAGCCTGCATTATTGACCAGCACATCAATTGCCTGCCATTCCTCAGGCAGTTGGCTGATAGCCTGCTTTGCCTGTTCGCGCTGGCGCACGTCGAAGACTAAGGTGATGACTTCTGCGCCCTTATCGGATAATTCTTTCTGGATTTCAGAAAGTTTCTGTTCGTTGCGTCCTGTGAGAATCAGTTTGTCGCCATTGTCGGCAAATTTTCGTGCACATCCCAGTCCTATGCCGCTGGTTGCACCGGTTATTAAAACAATTTTATTCATGATTTTATTTCTTGGTTTTCTGTTTGTTGATTGCCCTTCAGTCGGGCGGTCCAGTCTTCGATGAACGAAAGGATAATATAGGTGACAAGACCGAAGATGATGCCGTCGGTGATGCTGCCCGTGATGGGCATGAGCAGGATGCAGAGGAAGGCGGGCAGCGTCTCTTTGGGTCGTGAGATGCTGATGTGGCGTACCGAACCGAAGAGATAGAAACCTGACATCACCATGATGGGTGCGGTGGCAGCGGAGGGGATGGCCAGAAAGAGTGGGGCAAAAAACAGACTCAGCATAAAGCATAATGCTACGACGAGGGCTGTGAGTCCGGTGCGTCCGCCTTCGGCTACACCTGTGGCGCTCTCTACGTACGAGGTTACCGTGCTACAGCCCAGACAGGCACCGGTAACGGTACCGATGGCATCGCTGAGCATGATGCGCTGCATGTGGGGAATACGTCCGTTCTTACGGATGCCGCCCGTGGTTGCCATCACACCGACAATGGTTCCAAGGCTGTCGAAGACATCGAAGAAAAGCATGGTGAGCACACAGACCCAGAGATCGGGCGACAGGAGGTCAGCCCATGAGAATTGGCAGAAAAGCGGTGCGGGCGATTCGGGCAGTGAGAAGAGGGTGTCGGGCAATTGGGTGACGCCCATGGGAATGCCCACCAATGTAACGATGACGATGCTGAGCAACAGTCCGCCCTTCAAATGTATAATGGTGAATATACCCGTGAGGATGATGCCCAGTATGAAGAGTAGGGAGGAGGGACTGGTGAAGGTGTCGATGTGGTTGAAGATGGTGCCCGAAGCCAGCAGTCCGCTATTCTTCATACCTATCATGGCGATGAAGAAACCGATGCCGGCAGCGATGGCATATTTGAGCGAGAGGGGAACCATTTCGAAAATAATCTGGCGCATGTTGCTGACGCAGAGCAGTATGAAGAGCACACCTTCTAAGAGTACGGCAGTAAGGGCGAACTGCCACGAGTACCCCATCGAGATACAGACGGTTTCGATGAAGAACACGTTGAGCGACAAACCCGGAGCTTGACCGAATGGCTTGCGGGCAAGAAAAGCCATCAGCAGGGTGCCGACGATGGTGGCAAGGGCAGTGGCGGTGAACACCGTATGGGTGGGGAAACCATACTGCGCCATGGACTCGAACATGGCAGGCAGCAGCGCCAGAATGTATGACATGGTGGCGAAGGTGGTAAGACCTGCCAGCACTTCCGTCTTGAGGTTGTCGCGAAGTGGCGAGAAGCCTACGAGGGAGAGAAGTTTCGTCTTCATATTTTCGATGTATAATTAGGATTCAAAAGATGCGGGGATGATGAAGTCGAATTTCGAACCGCCGGTATAATTGGGGTCGAGATTCAGCGTGCCACCCAAGCGTTCGGCTATCATGCGGGCAACGGAAAGACCGAGACCCGTGCCTTGGGCAAAGCTGTCGAGCTTGGCAAAACGCTCGAAGATGAAGTCGCGCTTATCGGCAGGGATACCAGGTCCCGTATCGGCTACCGAGAAGTGTAGTTGATCGGCTTCCTGAGTCAGCGAGAGGGTGATGCTGCCAAGATGGGTAAACTTGGCGGCATTGCTGAGCAGACGGCTGAGAACCGCCTGTATGAGATGCTGATGATTGTTGACTTCCAGCGTGTCGGGTACCTGACAATGGGCTTCGAGCGAAACCTCGGGTGCTATGGCCTCACGCACTTCATCCAGTGCCTGCGAAACGATGAGGGCAGGACTGCATTTCTTGGCAGGGGGCAGGTCGGAACTGCTCTCAAGGTCGGAAATGAGGATAAGGTCGTCGATGATGGTCGTGAGATGGTTGGTGCCTTCCTGAATATGCTGACTGACATCGAGGCGTTCCTCGTCGGAGAGTTCGAGGTCGGGCATAGCGAGCACTTGTGTGAAACCGCTGATGTGATTCAGTGGCGTGCGTATTTCGTGCGTCATGCTCTGTATGAAGGCAGTCTTGGCTTTGGAGGCTGCTTCGGCACGGTCGCGCTCAACGGCAAGCTGCTTATTCTGTGCTACCACCAAGTTGCGTTCGCGCTGCAACTGCTGGTTCTTGATTTCCAGCTGGCGGCTCCAACGGCTGTTGTAAACCAGGAAAACGAGAATAGCGCAGATACCCATAATCATGGCAATGCTGCCCGTGGTGAAGCGTGAACGCTGTTCGAGCTGTTGGTTGGCTGCCTGCAGTTCACTGACGGCATACTGCCTGTTCAGATGGTTCAGGCGGTCGCGTTGGTCGATGACGGAGAGCGAATCTTTCAGTGAGTCGAGCTGTTGATGTGTCTTCAGCGCGTCCTCGAAGCGGCCAGCCATTTCCAATGCTGCCGTACGTTCCTCCAGTACGGCAGTCTTGTTGCTGGTGTCGTCGCTCTGCTTACCCATCTCCACCAGGTGTTCGCTATAGGCGAGGGCATCGGCAGTGTGATGCTGTGCTCTGGCTAACTGACTGCGAAGTAATTCTATGGAGATGAGGTTCATGGGCAGATTGCCGTCGAGTACTTCGTAGTAGGCAGCCGAATCGATAGCAACCTGTGCTTGCTTGTATTTACCGACGGCGAGCATGTATTCGGCAACCGTTGAGTGGTAAAAGAAATGCAGATTGGCATTGACATCTACATCCTCATCGCTCAGATTGATGGGGAAATCTTTCAAACTGGTGCGCCATTCTGTCAGTGTGCTGTCAACGCTCTTGTAGCGGTTCATGCATTCCAGTTCCACACACAGGTCACGATAGTTATATTGCAGTTCGGTTGACAACAAGTCTTTAGGCACGTATTCAATGGATTTCCGAAGGTGCTGGGCTGCTTCCTCGTGCTTATCGGCATGGGCATACCCCACACCTAAAATCCTGTAAGCCAGAAACATTCCGAATTTCTCGTTATTCCGTTTGGCTTCTTCCTGCATGCGGGTAGCTTCGGCGGTGGCTTTCTCAAACTGATTGCTCCATATATAGGTTTGAGCCAGTATAGACCATATCTGATAATAACGGTTGCGCTCACCATGCTGGCGACATGTTTCCAAGTACTGGGGAACATAGTGCTCAAGAGAGTCGAGCTGGTCATTATTATAAAATCCCATAGCCTTCTGATGGAGTTTATAGCAGGAATCGTTCCAATCGACGGAGTTACCGGCTGGACTGGACTTTCCACCCGTACCTTGTTGGCAGGAGAAAAGCCAGATGCATGAAAGTGCTATCAGAAGCACATGGGTGAAGTTTCTGTGCTGTTGTAACATTTATTGAGCGATTTTAGTTCCTAATATACATTAATGATTGATTGTTTCGATGCAAATTTACAAAGAAATATGCGAAAACACTCACTAAATAGCTGTTTTTTTTGCGATAAATGGCAAAAAATGTATTTTTATTCGTAATTTTGCAAACTGTTATGAGATATAATCCATATAATCAACAAGGCGAGTACGACCACTTGGTGGTGACGAAAGAACAGCCACTGCTGGAGTTCCTGTTGGAAAATGTGAAGCAGAGTCGCAATAAAATCAAACAGACTTTGCAGGGTAGGGGTATCCGCGTGAATGGTAAGACGGTGAGCCAGTTTGACTTCCCCTTGAAGCCAGGCATGAAGGTGGCTGTCAGTAAGACAAAACGCAATCAGACGCAGTTCAAAAGCCGTTGGCTGAAGATAGTGTACGAAGACCGCTGGCTGATTGTGATAGAGAAACAGGCAGGTATTCTGTCGATGGCAGCTGGTCATTCGTCGCTGAACGTGAAAACCGTGCTGGACGATTATTTCAAAAAGTCGCATCAGAAATGTACGGCTCATGTAGTGCATCGTCTGGACAGGGATACGTCAGGACTGATGGTGTATGCCAAAGATGTGGATACTGAGCAGACACTGGAACATTTCTGGCACGATATCGTCTATGATCGCCGATACGTGGCGGTGCTGAGTGGTGAGATGGAACAGAACGAGGGTACCATAGCCAACTGGCTCAAAGACAACAAAGCCTACGTGACCTATTCGTCGCCGGTGGATAATGGCGGAAAGTATGCTGTGACCCATTTCCATGTGCTCCATCGTACGACCGACCATTCGCTGGTAGAGTTCAAACTCGAGACAGGGCGCAAGAATCAGATTCGTGTGCATGCTGCCGATATGGGGCATCCCGTTTGTGGCGACGTGAAGTATGGGGATGGTAACGACCCGCTGCACCGCCTTTGCCTGCATGCCTTCCTGTTGTGTATGGAACACCCCGTAACCCATGAGCGCATGGAGTTTGAAACTCCTATACCCGTAGCATTCCGACAAATATTTAAATAAACAACAATGGAGAATTTGACCTATTATGTTGCCCTGTTGCTGATGGTCATCATCGGCATTATTGTTATCAAGAAAGTAGCTGGATGCCTGTTTAAGAGCATCTTCACGCTGATACTGATAGCACTCATGGTGGCTATATGGTGGTTCTTCCTCAGAGAAGGAGCAACCCCACCGAAACTGTAAGGCCGTAGATGAGGATGTTGCGTGCCGTCTCACCAAGGCACTCGTTCAGTTGTCTGCCTTGGTGAATTCGCTTCATCTTCAACCATGTGAACAGGTGAAGCACCAAATAGATGAAGGGCATGATGAAAGCCAAGACGTGTTGGTTCATGGCGAAGGTGATGCCCATCAGACAAGCCACGATACCGATAGAGAGATATAGCCATTCGGTGGCATGTTCGCCTATTTTCACGACCAGTGTATTCTTCCCGTCTCTTCGGTCGTTATCTCGGTCACGATAGTTGTTGACTATCAGCAGTGCGTCAATCACCAGTCCGCACGCCAAAGAGGCAATGAACACCTCTGTAGTGACGGTGTGTAACTGAATATAATAAGTGATGCAGACGGGAACGATACCGAAAAACAAGAGTACGAGCACATCGCCCAAACCGAGGTAGGAGAGGTGAGTGGTGTATAGGAAACAGAACAGGACACAGAGTGCACCGATAAGAATCATCTCCAGTCCACCATAATAAATAAGGGGCAGTCCTACAAGACAGGCAATGCATGTGGTAGCTGCAATGGCACGCTTCATGGCATCGGTGCTGACCCATCCCTGGGTACAAGCGCGTAGAGGACCTAAGCGTGTGGCGGCATCGTCGTTGCCACGGGCATAATCGAAGAAATCGTTGATGAAATTGGCATCAATCTGCATGATGAGTGCAAAGAGCATACAGAGTGCTGCCGCTGTCCAACTAAACACATCGTCAGCATATAGTTTGGCATCGGTATAGGCCAGTGATAGACCGATTAGCACAGGTACGGCAGCCCCGGAAAGTGTCTTGGGACGGGCTGCTAATATCCACGCTTTGAGCGAGTTTTGTTTTACTTCAGTATCTTTCATTGTCATTTTTCTTTTAAAACTTCTTGCAAAAGTAAGGAATATTGCGTATATTTGCAAAAAAATTCCGATATTTCTAATGATTAACAACACTGCCAGTCTTGATCTTGTGGAGTTTGTGGAAACACAAATACTGCCACGTTATGCTGCATTTGACAAAGCTCATAATCTGACGCACGTCACGCAGGTAATACGTCGGTCGATCCATTTAGCCAAACAGACGGGGGCTGATATGAATATGGTATATGTCATTGCAGCCTACCATGATTTGGGATTAAGCGGGCCACGTGCCATGCACCACATTGCAGGCGGGAAGATACTTATGACGGATGCAAGACTGAAGCGATGGTTCACACCCGACCAGCTGAAGATTATGAAGGAAGCCATTGAAGACCATCGGGCAACGGCATCGCATGCGCCACGCAGCATCTATGGTAAAATAGTGGCTGAGGCTGATCGGGACATGACACCTGAAGTTGTGATACGCCGTACGATACAGTATGGACTGGCTAATTATCCGGAGAAGGATAAGGAGGAACAATGGAAACGGTTCTGCCAGCACATGAGCGAGAAATATTCGGTAAATGGGTATATCAAGCTGTGGCTTCACGGATCAGAAAACGAACGCAACCTGAATATGTTGCGTTCGCTGATCGTTCAACCTGCCGAAATGCGCAAGGTTTTTGATAGAATATATCTCGAAGAAACGAAGACTCCTTAGGATTCCCAAGCGTTTTAGTTATAGAAATTCCACGAAATACCGAAGCGGAGCACATTGCCGTTGACGGGATGGTGAGGCGTCAGGAACATCATCTTATTACCTGATGCGTTGTTGACATGACTCATCATCACGAAGAAACGCGCACGCTTCAAGTGGAAGTTGGCATAGACATCGACAAACGGATAATTTCCCAATTCAATCCTACTGCTTTCCGTCTTCTGAACAGCAAACTGGCCCAGCTGTGGCACATAGTCAGGAGCATAGTATTTCGTGAAGAAAGTGGCATCGCCACCCAGTTCTACACTGAGCACGCGTGCAATCTTGAACTTCAGATACAGGTTCGTGAAGATATTCAAGGCAGGCAATGGCAGCGCATCCTTGTTGGTGGAGTGCTGATAAGTAACCACGTTTTCCCAATTGAGAATACCGAGACGGAAGTCTTGTTTCAGCTGGGCTGTCATGACATTGATATTGCCACTTTCCTGATAGATGCCTGCTGTATATCCTGAGCGTCCGTCATCTTCAGTGACGTCATACTTCATGCCGAAGTAGGTGTAGTTCTGGATAGCCTCAACTGCAAAACGCAGCTTTGTGCGTGTCTTGGGATAGGAGAAGGTGCCCTCGACATGTGTGCGTGTTTCTGCCGAGAGGTCTTCATCCCACCAAAGGTGTTTCGAATGATATTTCTCAGCAAAGAACCTGGCCTTGTTGCGGAGGAAAAAGGCTCTGGCTGCTAACTGGACGGTATCGCCGAACAAGGGGAAGTTGACATCAGCATGGAAATCGATATTCACACGACCGGCATCCATACCCGTCAGACAGGTTTCAGCCAACAGGTTATAATGGAGCGTCTTACCTTGTGTTTTGGACAGCTGACCTCCCACACTCACGCAATGTCCTGTCCATGAATTGAGATAGTAGGAATCAGCATTTTCTTGGAGCGCAGGCATTTTAAAGCGGCGATACTCGTAACTGAAGAAACCTTTCAATCCAGCCTTTGCCCACTTGTTGAAACCTTCTAACAGTGCTATGGCAAAGGTGTTCTTGATAGAGAGGTACTTATTCTGGTCATAGATAGAGTCGTTGCTGTATTTCCCTTCGTCATTATAATTATAGAAGGTATCCATATAGTAGTTGCTTGGCGAAGCATAAGCCTGATAAATGCGGCTGTGACTGTTCAGGTCGAGCGTATGAATAAAGCTCGTAACAGGTACATATTCAGTTTTCATGGTAGCGTCAATGGAGTCCTGACGTGCTTGTTCTGCCATCAAGCTATCCATTTTCGCTTGTGAATCCACCTGAATACGCGTGGAGTCAACTATCTCCGGCTTGTCACCGGCTTTCGGTAAATCGCCGGCAATGCGGGCATTCTCTGGTCGGCCGCTTGGCACGTCGTCAACGACTTTCTCCTTGCCTTTGCGCCCCCAAGAGTCTTCTTCTATTTTCCCCTTCTTCTCCCTGGCTTTCTTTTCTTTGGCTGAGGCAGCAGCAAATTGTCTGGCTTTGATCTCGTCGTCGGACATTTTCACCTTACGGTAGAATCCCAGATTGTAGCGGTGCGTCAGGAAGAAATGTACGGAGTTGTTACGGTTCCAGTTCTTTGAAAGAACGGTAGGGATTTCCTCTTCATTGAATTCCGTTTCCAGACTTTCAGGGTGAGTGATGTAGTTATCGTCAGTAATACCTCCATTTTCAGATGCTTTCCGGTGGTAGGTCGAGAATAGCGTATGCATTTGGTAGCGGTCACCAATATAAGTGGCGAAGAACGATGCCCTGAAATGCGATATGTTCTGATTCTGGTAATAGCCTCGTGCATAATGGTAATCAAGGTCGAATCCCATACCTAACCGTTTGTTGGCATTGATGGCAAACTTGGCATCAATATGGTCTTCACCATTCTGCTTGTTGCCACAAGTCTCGTAACTGATGTTAGTGTAGGGCGACAAGGTGTTGACAAACAGGAAGTTATCAGGTTCCTTTGTGGTATAGTCGTAAGGTTGGGTGAAGAAGAAATCGCTCATCAGCGGTCTGTCAATGAAGATACGGTTTAGGCGTGCTGTATAGTTATTGCCCACCGTATTGTATTGACCGTATATGCCCGTATTGAATATGGTGTTCTGGAAAAGGTGAGGCATGGTGTCCATCTCGGCAGGCCGTACATCACCAAAATGTCTGTCCACAGTCCAGACATGCACCCCACGGGGTATTTCCTTGTTCTTGACCGTATCCCGGCGATTGGGATTGAAATTGCCATTTTGCTCGTCGCGCCGGGTAATATTACCCATATCGTCGATTTGATTATACACTTGCGCCTGCACGGCAGTGGCCGCACAGAGCAGTGCTATCAGGATGTAACGGATATTCTTCAATTTTTGTCTTCCAGTTTGAGCAGGCGTACGGTTACTTCAATGAATTTGAAGGCCATAGCTGCAAGAATGATATAAGTGCCCAGGTCCTTATGTCCCAGGTAGAAGGTGGCCATTCCCACCAAGGCACCAATGATAAAGATGGTGTTCAGAATGTTGCGTAAGAGTCTCATTTCAACAAGTTCTCCAGTTTATTGAACAGATAGTCCTTACGGTCAATGGTCTTACGACGGAATTTTCCTACGATGGGTTGCAGCTTCGTATTCTTCTTATTGACAGCTTCCTCGTCAGTAATACAATCCTCGGCCTTGTAGCGTATAGGATTACGTTCTTCTTCATAAAGATACTTGATGTGCGACATCTCTATCTCTGCCTTACCGTCTTGGCAATGAGCCCTCAACACATAATAGAAACGGGTACGGTCCAGCACGAGTGCATTGCTATGAAATACAAGCCACTCTTCATAGCTGGCTCCTAATTCATAATCCGTGGTATCGGCCTTTACGAAATGACTGTTGAGTTGATTCTCTTCACGTGTCTCGTCCTGCAAGAACTGTCCGATGATGTTATAGATTTGGAAAGCCGTCTTACCAGGAGCCTCCATCACCTTTCTGAATACGACTTTGCCGTTTTCCATAGGAACAGCACCTCTCAGATATTTCGCATCGGGGTTGGGCTTGGCAGCTTCAACCATTTTTTCTGCTTCTTGTTTCTTCTCAGGTTTCTCCCATGTGTTCTGAGCTACGCCAGCCAATGGTAAGCCTACCATTAGCATCATCCATGCAAATCTTTTCATAGTTTTTGTCATTATTTAAATAATTTCGTTGCAAAAGTACAAATTATCGGAATAACAGCCTAATAAATTATGATAATTTATTTTAATTCCAGTTCTTTCTGCAGTCTGATGATCTCGTCTCGGTATTGAGCAGCCTGTAGGAAATCGAGCTTTTTTGCAGCTTCTTTCATCAGTCGGGTGGTTTCTGCAATACTCTTTTCCAACTGAGGTCTCGTCATGCGTTGAACAATGGGGTCTGCAGCAAAAGCACCATGTTCCATCGGACTTACATAGGCTGTCTGAGTCTGCTTTCCAGCTTCGTCGCCACTTTCTGCCAACATGCGTAAGTCGCTCTGTTTGAGTGCTTTTTCAATCTGTTTGGGTGTGATGCCATGTTCTTCGTTGTATTTCATCTGCTTCATCCTTCGGCGAGCTGTTTCATCAATGGTCAATTGCATGGAGGCCGTTATAGTGTCGGCATACATAATGACCTTACCATTTACATTGCGGGCGGCACGTCCTGCTGTCTGGGTCAATGAACGGTGGGAACGCAAGAATCCTTCTTTGTCGGCATCCAGAATAGCTACTAATGATACTTCGGGCAGATCCAATCCTTCGCGCAGCAAATTAACACCCACGAGAACATCGTAAGTTCCGTTGCGCAGATTCTCCAGAATCTTCACACGGTCCAGGGTCGTCACTTCACTATGGATATAAGCTGTCTGAACACCATTATTTAATAGATATTCGCTGAGTTCTTCAGCCATACGCTTAGTGAGTGTGGTAATCAAAACACGTTCTTTGCGATGGCTGCGTGTGAGTATTTCGTCCATCAGATCATCAATCTGATGTTCAGTAGGTCGCACCTCTATCTCTGGGTCTAACAGACCTGTCGGACGAATCAGTTGTTCTACGACTACACCTTCCGCCTCATTCAGCTCGAAATCAGCTGGTGTGGCACTCACGTATATCACTTGGTTCGTCATTGATTGGAACTCGTCAAATGTCAGTGGGCGGTTATCGAATGCTGCAGGAAGACGGAAACCGAATTCCACCAAATTTGTCTTACGGGCACGGTCGCCTCCATACATAGCACCGATTTGCGGTACACTCACATGACTCTCGTCAATCATCATCAAATAGTCTTCTGGAAAGAAATCGAGCAGGCAATAAGGACGCTCGCCAGCCTTCCTTCCGTCAAAGTAGCGTGAATAGTTTTCAATACCTGAACAATGCCCAAGCTCCTTGATCATCTCCATGTCGTATTCTACACGCTCCTTGATGCGTTGTGCCTTGATAGTATCACCCAGTTCTTCGAAGAAGGCAACCTGTTTTACCAAGTCGTCCTGAATCTGGTGGATAGCAATATTTGTTTGCTCCTGAGTGGTCATAAAGAGATTGGCAGGATAGAGTTTGTATTCCTCAAATGTAGCCAATCTGTCCATCGTCACTGCATCCAGTTCCTCGATACTGTCAATCTCGTCGTCCCAGAAAGTGATACGCAAAACGACTTCACTATAAGCCATAGCAATATCAATAGTATCGCCCTTTACACGGAAACAGCCACGCTTGAGTTCTATGTCGTTTCTGGTATAAAGTGCGGATACCAATTTTCTTAACAAGGAGTTGCGGTCTAAGATTTGCCCCTTATGTATTTCTATGACATTCTCGTGTAAGGCAATAGGGCTCCCCATGCCATAAATGCAACTAACTGAAGATACAACGATTACATCTTTTCTTCCTGACAATAAAGCACTTACTGCGCTTAGTCTAAGTCTGTCGATTTCTTCGTTGATTGCAAGGTCTTTTTCGATATAGGTATCGGTAGTCGGGAGATATGCCTCTGGCTGGTAGTAGTCATAATAACTAACATAATACTCTACGGCATTCTCAGGAAAGAAGCCTCTCATCTCTTCATACAACTGAGCTGCTAACGTCTTGTTGTGCGATAGAATGAGCGTAGGTCGGTTGACGTTAGCAATTACATTGGCCATAGTAAACGTCTTACCCGATCCTGTCACGCCTAAGAGAACCTGTGCCTTGTCGCCACGGTTCAGACCTTCCGTCAACTGACGGATAGCCTCAGGCTGATCGCCCGTAGGCTTGTACTTCGATGTTAATTGAAATTTCATAAGGTGCAAAGGTACATTTTTTTTGTAACAAAACGTTATAATCCTCAGATAATTGCTAAAAATAGTTCGTTTTCCTTTGTAATTAACGGAAAAATGACTACTTTTGCACGTCAAATTTGATATTAGAATGAAAAAAGGCAATCTGTTAATACTCAGTATGGCTGTTCTCTTCAGCAGTTGTGCTTCAGAGTTCAATAGAGTCTATAAGGCTGCGGATAACGAATATAAGTACGAATATGCCAAGCAGTGCTTTGCCATGGGCAAGTATCAGCAAGCCAGTTCGTTGCTTCAGGATTTGGTGATGGTCTCAAAAGGAAGGGACAACGCTCAGGAGTGTCTTTATCTGTTGGGAATGGCTGAATATGGCAATCGTGACTATGAGTCGGCTAGTACTACCTTCAAGAAGTATTATAGCAGTTATCCTAAGGGCATTTTTGCTGAACAAGCATGTTTCTACATTGGTCAGTCACTCTATCGTGGAGCCCCTGAGCCTCGTTTGGACCAGACGCCAACCATCGGAGCTATTAATGCCTATCAGCAGTTTCTCGATATTTTCCCCGATTCAGAATTACGTCCGGTTGCTCAGCAACGTCTTTTTGAGTTGCAAGATAATCTGGTACAGAAAGAATATCTCTCGGCTGAGCTTTATTATAATCTGGGTGGCTATTTTGGCAACATCAATGCCAATACAGAGAGTAATTACGAGGCTTGTATCATTACAGCGCAGAATGCCTTGAAGAATTATCCTTACTCTAAGATTCGTGAGAAGTTCTCGGTACTTATTATGAAGAGTAAGTTCTACTTAGCAGAGAATAGTTCTGAGGAACGTCGTCTTGACCGTTATCGCGATGCCGAAGATGAATGTTATGGCTTCATCAATGAGTATCCTGAGTCGAAGGAGATTGTTACAGCAGAAAAGTATATTGCCAGATGTAAAAGAGTAACCGGCAATTAATATAAAGGAATAAATAGTAAAAGTAAAATTGTAAATATAAACATGGATTACAAGAAATCAAAAGCACCAGTTAACACAGTTACCCGTAATATTATGGATCTCTGTGAGGAAACAGGAAACATTTATGAGAGTGTAGCTATTATTTCAAAGCGTGCCAACCAGATTAGTATTCAGATTAAGGACGATCTGAGTAAGAAGTTGGCTGAGTTTGCTTCTTACAATGACTCACTCGAGGAAGTATTTGAGAATCGCGAACAGATAGAAATTTCACGTTATTACGAGAAACTCCCTAAGCCTTCATTGTTGGCTACCCAGGAGTTCATCGAGGGTAAGGTCTATTGGCGTGATCCTGCTCGTGACCAACAGGCACAAGCTGAGTTTTAAGAGATTTGTATGATACAGCGTAAGCAAACCGTATTTCTCTTTTTAGCTGCTGTTTTCGGTATACTCGTTATGTGTATGCAGTTGGCAACAGTTTCTTTTGAGGGACTTACCACTTATCGAATTTTCAGTCTTTGGGCTTTAGGTCAGGGTTCGGCACGTTCGTTTGTTCCCTGTCCCCTGTTTATTTTGATGCTTCTCGCATCGACTGTTAGTGTTTGTACCATTTTCCTCTATAAGCGACGCCCCTTGCAGGCAAAGCTTTGCATGGTTAACATTTTTATCATGTTGCTTTGGTATATTGCGATGATAGTGGTCAGTAAACAGTTGGCACCGGATGCCGCTAATTTCCAATTGGAGATTGCCTCGTCGTTCCCGGCAGTAATTGCCATCCTGCTTTTTATGGCTCGTAAGGGAATCATAGCTGATGAGCGATTGGTCAAAGCAGCAGACAGGATCAGATAATTTTATCTCACTCTATAAAAAATGAATGCTCCCAGGCAAGAGAGCATCCATTTTATTTTTATTCAGAATCCGTCTATTGCTTCTGAGCTTTCAGAGCTGCTAACGATTCCTTTAGAGCAGCAATTTTTTCCTCAGAGTCGCTTTGCTTTTTACGCTCTAAAGCTACAACCTGTTCAGGAGCATTCTGTACGAAACGTTCGTTGGAAAGTTTCTTCATCACACCAGCAAGGAATCCTTCCAAGTGTTTCAGTTGAGCCTCCTGCTTCTCAATTTCGGCATCGATGTCAATCATGTTACCAAGAGGTACTGCATATTCACGGGTACCAACCATAAAGGCACTGGCCATACTGTCCTTTTCGGTGACCTCAACGATTTCCTCCAGATTTGCCATCTTGATAATTGCTGCACCATATCTGCCTCCAATAGTACTTCCCACCACTTGTAATGTGAGTTTCTCCTTAGGGGCGATATTCTTCTGACTGCGTATCATGCGGACACCACTAATAACCTGTTTGATGGTCTCAACATTGGTAAGCATTATTTTTTCATCGTCATTGGGAGCTTCCAGTTTCAGACTTTCACGCATAATGCTGTCGCCAGCCTTACGCTCGTAGAGAGCCTGCCACAGTTCCTCCGTGATGAATGGCATGAAAGGATGCAGCATCTTCAGTAGAATGTCGAAGAAACGCAGCGTTGCATCATAGGTAGTATTGTCTATAGGCTGAGCTTCACCGTTGACGTATGCTGGCTTCACCATTTCAAGATACCAACTTGAGAACTCATCCCAGAAAAGTTTATATACTACCATTAAGGCGTCAGAGATACGATATTTTGAGAAAAGATCATTCAATTCTTCGTTCGCCTCCTTCAGTTTGGCATCAAACCAAGTAACAGCCAGTTTACTTGCATCTTCCTGTGCAACATCAGCCACTTTCCAACTCTTCACCAGACGGAAGGCATTCCATATTTTGTTATTGAAGTTACGGCCCTGTTCACAAAGACTCTCATCAAACAGAATGTCGTTACCTGCAGGTGCTGAAAGCATCATACCCATACGCACACCGTCGGCACCGAACTTCTCGATGAGTTCGATGGGGTCGGGGCTGTTGCCGAGCGACTTCGACATCTTGCGTCCCAACTTGTCGCGAACGATACCGGTGAAATAGACATTCTTGAAGGGGAACTTGCCCATATACTCCTCACCAGCCATAATCATGCGGGCTACCCAGAAGAAAATGATGTCTGGAGCCGTCACCAAGTCTGAAGTGGGGTAGTAGTACTTTATCTCTTCGTTGCCAGGGTTGTTAATACCGTCGAAGAGTGATATTGGCCATAGCCAACTGCTGAACCAAGTGTCGAGTGCATCCTCGTCCTGGCGCAGGTCGGCATCGGTCACTTTAGGATCTTTCTGCTGAGCCAGTTTCAGAGCTGCTTCGCGTGTTTCAGCTACTACATAATCATCATTCTCGTTATAGTAGTAGGCAGGAATACGGTGTCCCCACCAAAGCTGTCGGGAGATACACCAGTCTTGAATATTCTCCAGCCAGTTCTTATAGGTGTTCACATATTTCTGTGGATAGAAATGCATTTCACCATTAAGAACAGGAGGCAGTGCAATATCTGCAAAATGCTTCATTTTCAGGAACCATTGCAAAGAGAGACGTGGCTCGATAGCCGTATCAGGATTGCGCTCCGAATAGCCAACCTTATTGGTATAGTCCTCTATACGCTCCATCAGTCCGGCTTCCTGCAGGTCCTTAGCTATCTGCTTACGACAATCCATACGGTCCATACCCACATAGAGGGGAGACTGCTCAGAAATGGTACCATCAGCATTGAAAATATCGATAGTTTCCAAATTATGCGTCTTCCCCAGCATGTAGTCGTTGGTGTCGTGGGCGGGAGTAACCTTCAGACATCCTGTACCAAATTCGATGTCAACATAGCGGTCTTCGATAACAGGAATTACACGACCGACCAGAGGTACAATCACCTTACGACCTTTCAGCCACTGGTTCTTTGGATCTTTGGGGTTGATACACATAGCTGTATCACCCATGATAGTCTCAGGACGTGTTGTAGCTACTACTGCATAATAACCATTTGCATCCTTATGGATAATATTGCCCTGACTCTCTAAATCTTCTTGATTATCTAATTTATCCAGATTTGCTACATAATATTTCAGATGGAACAGGTGGCTTTTCTCCTCCTTATAGATAACCTCTTCCGTAGAGAGTGCAGTTAGTGCCTTGGGGTCCCAGTTTACCATGCGCAGACCGCGATAGATGAGTCCCTTGTTATAAAGATCTACAAATACCTTGATGACACTCTTTGAACGTTTTTCGTCCATTGTGAAAGCTGTACGATCCCAATCGCATGAAGCACCCAAACGGCGTAGCTGTTTCAGGATGATACCTCCGTGTTCGTCGGTCCATGCCCAAGCGTGTTTCAAGAATTCTTCACGAGTGAGGTCATGCTTCTTGATTCCTTGTTCAGCCAACTTCTTTACTACCTTTGCCTCCGTAGCAATTGAAGCGTGATCGGTTCCTGGTACCCAACAGGCATTCTTGCCCTCCATGCGAGCTCGGCGCACAAGAATATCCTGAATGGTATTGTTCAACATGTGTCCCATGTGCAAAACACCCGTTACGTTGGGAGGGGGGATCACAATTGTGTAAGGTTCGCGTCCGTCAGGTTTGCTGGCAAATAATTTGTTGTCCAGCCAATACTGATACCATTTTGATTCGACCTCTTTTGGGTCGTATTTACTTGCTAATTCCATATACCTTATTAATAATTGGCTGCAAAGGTACAAATTAATGAGGAAAATGCAAAAGGAAAACTTGTTTTTATTCCTTAAAAATTTTTGTATAGTTAGCAGATTCAACTTTTTTTGTTATCTTTGTACCCAAATTATGAAGATATATTAGAATGGAATACGAATTATATAAAAGTAGAAGCTATCGTAGCGTGATAGTTACGGGTCTCGGCTACTACCTGTCACATTTTCGACACTTTATCAAGTCCACATGGAAGTGGGCACTTTTGTTTGCTGTGTTTTTTGCAGTTTGGGCGATGCTCATGGCCGTACAATTACCTGCTGTTACAGCAATATTGATGCACGAAGAGATTGTTGAACGAGTGGGAATTCAAACCGAAACAGCCCAGTCTTATTTGATGGTCGCTTGTGGTATTGTATTGACGGCACTGTTTGCTTTGGTTGTATGGTGTCTGATTGCTGTCAAGGTGAGAAGATGCATGAATGACTTACAGTCTGATTCGACGTCAAGTTTACCACGCAGTTGGAGACAGATAGTTGGTTACTTGATAAAACCCCGTCATTGGGGATTACTCGTGAGTACACTGCTGGTGAGTGGTATGATGTTAATCATACTGATTTCTGTCTGCTGTCTGCCTGGCATTATTCTGGGCATTGTGCATTTTCTGGCACAAGAGGGCGTGCTTAATGGCGATCCGTTAGGTATGCCTGATTATATGGCTATATTGTCTGCCATAACCTTCTTCATAACAGGATTTTTGTTGGTGTATCTTTGTATACCGATACTGACGATGATATACTATGTATATGGTTCGGAAGTTGCATTTGAACGTGAAAAACTAAAATAGATATATGAAACGAGTACTCTTTATAGATCGAGACGGAACGATTATCGAGGAGCCTGCAGACGAGCAGATAGATTCCTTTGAAAAACTGAAATTTGTGGAGGGAGTCATCCGCAATTTGGTATTTATTCGTCAGAGATTGGACTTCGAATTCGTGATGGTGAGCAATCAGGATGGACTGGGAACCGATTCTTTTCCAGAGGATACTTTCTGGCCTGTTCATAACTTTATCTTACAAACCCTGAAAGGTGAAGGTGTGGAGTTTGATGAAATACTGATAGACCCCAACTTCCCAGAGGCTAACGCCCCGACACGTAAGCCTCAAACGGGACTGGTTGAGAAATACATGAACAATCCTGAATACGATATGGCTAATAGCTATGTGATTGGTGACCGAGAGACCGACCGTCAGTTTGCCAAGAACATTGGATGTAAATTCCTGCAAGTGGGCAATTGGGATCAGATTGCAGAAACACTATTTGCTGGTGAGCGCTATGCCGAAGTGAAGCGTACTACCAAGGAAACAGATATCGATATCAGATTATGTCTCGACGGAACGGGGAAATGTGATATCTCTACTGGACTTGGATTCTTCGACCACATGTTAGAACAGATAGGAAAGCATGGTATGATGGACCTGTATATTCATACGAAAGGCGATTTGGAGGTGGACGAGCATCACACCATTGAAGATACCGCCATCGCATTGGGTGAATGTCTGTTGAAAGCATTGGGCGATAAACGTGGTATTGAACGCTATGGATATGCTTTGCCGATGGACGACTGTCTGTGTAGTGTAGTGCTTGATTTCGGTGGACGCCCCTGGTTGGTGTGGGATGCCGAGTTCCATCGTGAGAAGATAGGTGAAATGCCTACAGAGATGTTTTTACATTTCTTTAAGAGTCTGAGTGATGCTGCCAAGATGAATCTGAATATCAAGGCTGAAGGGCAGAACGAGCATCATAAGATAGAAGGTATCTTTAAGGCTCTGGCTCGTGCCCTGAAAATGGCAGTACGTCGTGATATATATCATTATGAATTGCCCAGTACTAAGGGTACTCTTTGATGTTTGAAAATAATGTTTGAATAATGAACTATTTGAAGTGGGGATTCATCGGATGTGGTGAAGTGACAGAACTTAAAAGCGGTCCAGCTTTTTCGGAAGTGGAAGGCTCGAGTGTAGTTGCTGTTATGAGTCGTACGGAAGAACGTGCCCGCACCTATGCCATCAAACATGGAGTACCAAGATGGTATACCGATGCCCAGGAATTGATTAATGACCCTGAAGTGAATGCTGTTTATGTGGCTACTCCCCCAAGCAGTCATGCCACCTATGCCATCATGGCCATGAAGGCAGGGAAACCTGTTTATGTGGAGAAGCCGCTGGCTTCATCATATGAAGATTGTGCCCGTGTCAATCGTGTTAGCGAAGAGACGGGGATGCCTTGTTTTGTGGCTTACTATCGTCGTTATCTGCCTTATTTCCAAAAGGTAAAAGATATTGTCAATAGTGGGCAAATTGGCAAGATGGTAAACGTGAATGTACGCTTTGCCACTCCACCTCGTGAAATGGACTATGGAAAGGACGGCAAACTACCTTGGAGGTTGCAGACAGATATTGCAGGAGGAGGTTATTTTTATGATATGGCTCCGCATCAGTTCGATTTGTTACAGGATATGTTTGGAGTCATTGTTGAGGCTCGGGGTATTTGTGCCAATCGAGGCGGACTCTATGAAGCCGAAGACTCTGTCAGTGCCTGTTTTGAGTTTGAAAACGGACTCCCGGGTAGCGGTTCTTGGTGCTTTGTGGCTCATGAATCGGCGCAAGAAGACCGCATAGAACTGGTAGGTGACCGAGGTTCGGTCAGCTTTTCGGTATTCGATTATAAACCCATCAAGCTCCATACGAGCGAGGGTACAGAGACTATCAGCGTACCGAATCCTCCCTATGTGCAATTTCCTATTATTAAAAAGGTGATAGAGCATTTACAGGGATTAGATATGTGCAGTTGTACAAGTGTTTCTGCAACTCCTACCAACTGGGCGCTTGATCGTATTTTGGGAAAATTCTGACAATAAGAAGATGCGAAAGGTTCTGACAATAGTAGTGTTGATGCTGAGCTTAAGTGCTGATGCCGCTGACTCTTTGGGGGTAGATTCAGTACCCAAGAAGGGGTGGCTAGCCCGAGTAATTGACAGTTTCAGCGAGATTGACACCAATTATGTGGAACCGCAGCATTATAACTGGGCATTGATGCTCCAGTCTATTAACACCTACGATTACTATCGCCTTAGTACAACCGGGCAGAACTCTCAGTCTATCTCGTTTGCGCCGACCGTAGGTATCCGTATCGGACCCTATTTCGGATGGCGTTGGATTTTCTTGGGTTATACCATCGACCTACGCACCTTCAATTTCTTCAGTGGTCGGCGTAAGTTGGAAATTGACGGCAGTATCTATAGTTCGCGCTTTGGTGCAGATGTGTTCTATCGCCGTTCGGTTGATGACTATAAAATACGTAATGTTAATTTGGGTGAAGGTATTAATACCGATCCGTTGAAGGGAGAAGATTTTGACGGACTGAACGTGAGTATTACAGGTGTTAATTTTTACTATATCTTTAACCATAAGCGGTTCTCCTATCCAGCGGCATTTGCCCAAAGCACTTGCCAAAAGATCAGCTGCGGATCATGGATGGTGGGAATGGGCTATCTGAAAAATGATATTGAGTTCGACTATAAACGTCTGGAACAGTTGGCAAAAGAAAAATTAGGTCATGAGGTGAAACTTGACAGTGGTATGATGTTCAACCGAGTGAAATATACTGATATCAATGCAACGGTAGGTTATGCCTATAACTGGGTGTTTGCACGTAATTGGTTGTTGTGTTCCAGTCTGTCGCTGGCTTTGGCATATAAGACCTCAACCGGTGAAACGGAACAACACAACGAGCGCAACGGGGGTTTTGACTTTGAGAACTTCAACATTGATGGCATCGGCCGCTTTGGCATCGTGTGGAATAACACCAAATGGTATGCTGGGGCAAGTGCCATAGTCAGAGCTTACAACTATCATAAATCCCAATTTGCCACCAACAATATATTTGGTGATTTGTGTATTTATGTGGGACTCAACTTCGGACCTCGTGGACCATATAAGAAAAAGAAAATTAGAAATTAAAAACTTAATATTGAAGATTATGGAATTACCTGATTTTATGAGTTATGCCAATAAATTTTCTCAGGCGGATTTCGTCGAGAAGATTTCACGTATTGCTAAACGGGCGGGTTCTAAATTGGTGTATGCGGCACTGATTCTTTATTACACCCTGCAAAGTGACAAAGTGAGCAAGACCGATAAGGCTATGATTATTGGTGCTTTGGGTTATATGATTAGTCCGCTTGACGTTCTGCCTGATGCAATCCCCATTGTAGGACTGACAGATGACCTGGCTGTATTAATTTATGTCTTGAAGAAGGTATGGACCGAGATTGATCCTGAGATACAGGATAAGGCGAAGTCAAAACTCTCTAAGTGGTTTGATGAAGACGAAATAGAGGAGATACATGATCTCTTCAAGCAAGACTAATGGTTGCTGAATACGATATTAGAGTGTTGCCACAAGTAGCTGCCAATGAGCAGCTGCTGAAGGATTATCTGGCAGAAGAGAAAGGCTTTGACGTGCGTACTATCACGCATTTGAGAACCCTTCGTAGAAGTATTGATGCTCGTCAGCGTACAATCTTCGTTAATCTGAGAGTACGTGTATATATCAACGAGTTTCCTGAAGACGATGCCTATGAACATACAGAATATCAAGATGTAACAGGTCGCCCTCAGGTTATTGTTGTAGGAGCTGGCCCAGGTGGACTCTTTGCAGCACTGAAGTTGATAGAATTAGGCTGTCGTCCGATAGTAATAGAGCGTGGAAAGGATGTTCACGAGCGAAAGAAAGATTTGTCGCAAATTACCAAGACACAAAAGGTGGATGCTGAAAGTAACTACTGTTTTGGTGAGGGTGGGGCAGGCGCCTATTCAGATGGCAAACTCTACACACGCAGCAAGAAACGTGGCAACATTTCTAAAATCCTCAATGTGTTTTGTCAGCATGGGGCTTCCACGAATATTCTCAGTGATGCCCATCCGCATATCGGTACTGATAAATTGCCTCGTGTTATCGAGAATATGCGTAATACGATACTGCGTTGTGGTGGTGAAGTTCATTTCCAAACCAAGATGACCTGTTTATTGTTGAAAGGTGATACTGTGGTTGGTGTGGAAGCCGAGACAAATTCTCAACTCTCAACTCTCAACTCGCAAATCACTTTCATGGGTCCTGTTATCCTTGCTACCGGACATTCTGCCCGTGATGTCTATCGGTATTTGCATAGTGAGCAAATAGAGATAGAAGCAAAGGGAATTGCCGTTGGCGTGCGTCTGGAACACCCTTCATTATTGATTGACCAGATACAGTATCACAACAAACAGGGCAGGGGAAAGTATCTGCCTGCTGCTGAATATTCCTTTGTTACACAGATAGAAGGTCGTGGTGTCTATTCCTTTTGTATGTGTCCTGGTGGCTTCGTGATACCTGCTGCTACCGATAGACAACAGATTGTGGTCAATGGTATGTCGCCTTCCAATCGTGGAGGACAATGGAGCAATAGTGGTATGGTAGTAGAACTCCGTCCTGAAGATATAGCTGGAACCGACACATTGCGTATCATGAATTTTCAGGAAGAGTTGGAAAAGAATTGTTGGCAACAAGGTAATATGAAGCAGACGGCTCCTGCTCAGCGAATGGCGGATTTTGTCAACAATCGGTTGAGTTATGATCTTCCCAGAAGTTCATACGCGCCTGGTTTGATTTCATCACCCCTTCATTTTTGGATGCCCGATATGATTACCAAGCGTCTGCAGGAAGGGTTTAAGTATTTTGGAAAGCATGCACATGGTTTTCTGACCAACGAAGCTGTAATGATCGGAGTAGAGACTCGCACTTCCTCGCCAGTTCGCATCTTAAGAAACACTGAAACGTTGATGCATGTCCGTATTCAAGGTCTGTTCCCATGTGGTGAAGGTGCCGGCTATGCAGGTGGAATAGTTTCCGCTGGTGTAGATGGTGAGCGATGTGCTGAGATGTGTGCAACTTATATAAAAAATGGAGCGTCCATGTGAACGCTCCATTTACTTTTCTTTCAATTATTTCTGAACTGGCATCTTGTCGATACGCTTCTGGTGGCGTCCACCCTCAAAGGTGGTCTTGAAGAATTCATCCATAATCTTCTCAGCCATCTTATTATCGATAAAACGGCCAGGCATTACCAGTACGTTAGCATCGTTGTGCTGACGAATCATGTGGGCAATTTCAGGAATCCATGCTAATCCAGCACGTATGCCTTGATGCTTGTTGAGTGTCATAGCGATACCTTCACCCGAACCACAAATACCGATACCTGGATAAACCTCTCCACTCTCTACGCCTTCAGCCAAGGCATGACCAAAGTCAGAATAGTCAACAGGGGCATCACTCCATGTGCCATAATCCTTATATGGATAGCCATGCTCCTCCAAATACTGGAGTACATATTTCTTTAAAGGGTAGCCTGCATGGTCGCAGGCTACACCAACAGTCTTAATCTCCATTAGGCAAGCAGTTTTTTAACTTGTTCGTAAACATTCTGTCCTGTGTAACCCAGTTTCTCGTCGAGCACCTTGTAAGGGGCAGAGAATCCGAAACTGTTCAATCCCCATACACAACCATCGGCTCCTACGAGGCCCTCAAGTGTGACAGGCAGACCAGCTGTGAGACCGAACTTCTTCTTGCCAGCAGGTAATACGCTCTCCTGATATTCCTTTGACTGACTGCGGAACAGACCCTCAGAAGGAACGCTCACGATACGTACCTTTACACCATCCTTGCGCAGGAGTTCTGCACCAGCTTCCAAAGTAGAAACCTCAGAACCGGAAGCCAACAGGATGACATCGTAGTCAGCATCAGAACCAGCTACTACGTAAGCACCCTTGGTAGCCTGACTGTAGTCGTTGCCGGCAGGCAGCATCTCGATATTCTGACGAGAGAAGATAAGGGCAGTAGGAGTTTCTGTATTCTCCATTGCCATGCGCCAGCAAACAGTTGTCTCTTCAGCATCAGCAGGACGTACAACGAGTACGGAGTTCTTGCCATGATGATTCTTCAGCTTCTCCATCAGACGAATCTGTGCCTCCTGCTCAACAGGCTCGTGTGTAGGACCATCCTCACCAACACGGAATGCATCGTGTGTCCAGATGAACTTCACGGGCAGTTCCATCAAGGCTGCCATACGAACGGCAGGTTTCATATAGTCAGAGAATACGAAGAAGGTACCACATGCAGGAATAACACCACCATGCAGAGCCATACCGATACAGCAGCAAGCCATTGTGAGCTCAGCTACACCAGCCTGGAAGAATGCGCCGCTGAAGTCGCCACGTACGATGTCGTGTGTCTTCTTCAAGAATCCGTCAGTCTTATCAGAGTTAGACAGGTCGGCAGAAGCGCAAATCATATTGGGAACCTGCTCAGCCAGTACGCTCAGTACAGTAGCACTTGCACTACGGGTAGCAGCACCAGCCTTCTGTTCTACCTTGCTCCAGTCAATAACAGGAGCCTTTCCGCTGAACCACTCTTCCATCTGCTTAGCCTTTTCTGGATTAGCCTTAGCCCATTCAGCCTTAGCAGCATAGCGCTCAGCACAAATCTTCTTCAGTTCCTCTGCACGCTTAGCATACAGTTCCTTAACTTCTGGGAAAATCTGGAATGGGTTTTCTGGATCAGCACCGAGGTTCTTCATGGTGTTGATGTATGCATCACCGCCAAGAGGAGCACCATGAGTAGCGCAGTTGCTTTCGTAGCTGCTATTATCTGCCTTGCGGGCACCCTTACCCATCACACAGTGACCGATTATCAGACTTGGACGGTTTTGCTCCTTCTGTGCATTCTTGATAGCCTCACGGATAGCATCAACGTCGTTTCCGTTAATATTCTGAACATACCATCCCCAAGCCTCATATTTCTTGGCTGTGTCCTCGGAAGTAACCACTTCAGTCTTGGTACTCAGCTGAATATCGTTAGCGTCATAGAACATGATAAGGTTGTCAAGTCCAAGATTACCGGCGATACGACCAGCACCCTGAGAAATCTCCTCCTGCACACCACCATCAGAGATGTATGCATAGATGGTCTGATTCATCACGTCACCCAATTTAGCCTTCAGGAATTTAGCTGCGATGGCAGCACCAACGGCATAGGCATGACCTTGACCCAGAGGACCAGAAGTGTTTTCAATACCACGGGCAATTTCACGTTCAGGGTGACCTGGAGTTACAGAACCCCACTGACGCAGGTTCTTCAGATCTTCCAAAGTGAACTTACCAATCAGGGCAAGCTGGCTATAGAGCATAGGAGCCATGTGACCAGGATCCAGGAAGAAACGGTCGCGGCCTTCCCACTCGGGATGCTCTGGATCATATACAAGAAATTCACTGTACAGGGTGTTGATGAAGTCTGCACCACCCATGGCACCACCTGGGTGACCTGATTTGGCTTTCTCAACCATTGAGGCAGCAAGAATACGGATATTGTCCGCTGCCATGTTCATTACTTTGTTGTCGTTCATAATATAAACCTTATTTATAAATTAAATAGCTTGATCTGTGTTAGATTACATTTTGCAAATGTACTCAATTATTTTCATTTTCCCGCTTTTTCTTTGAATTATTTAGCAAAAAAGTGTAATAATACAGAAAGGTTTTACATAAGATATGTTAAGCTATTGCAAAAATAGGGTATTTCTAAAAGAATTTGATTACTTTTGCGCTTGTTTTACGAGAATTAAACTAAAAGGAAAAGAATATGAAATTGAAAATTGCCGTTCTCCCTGGTGACGGAATCGGACCAGAGATCATGAAACAGGGTGTAGCCGTTATGGATGCTATTGCCGAGAAATTCGGACACGAGTTTACTTACGAAGAAGCCCTTTGTGGTGCTCATGCTATTGATGCTGTTGGTGACCCATATCCTGAAGCAACCCATGATGTATGTATGCGTGCCGATGCCGTATTGTTTGCTGCTGTTGGCGACCTCCGTTTTGATAACAACCCTACAGCTAAGGTGCGCCCTGAGCAGGGTCTGCTCGCTATGCGTAAGAAGTTGGGACTGTTTGCCAACGTTCGTCCTGTAGCCACATTCGATTGTCTGTTGCATAAGTCGCCTTTGAAAGATGAATTGCTCAAGGGTGCTGATTTCGTAGTCATTCGTGAATTGACGGGTGGTATGTATTTTGGTGAGAAATATCAGGATAACGATAAGGCTTTCGATACTGATATTTATACACGTCCGGAGATTGAGCGTATCCTGAAGGTAGCTTTCGAGACAGCTCAGAAGCGCAAGAAGCATCTGACGGTTGTCGACAAGGCAAACGTGCTGGCAAGTTCTCGTCTATGGCGACAGATTGCCAAGGAAATGGAGTCGCAGTATCCCGATGTGAATACTGATTATATGTTTATCGACAATGCTTCTATGCGCGTACTCACAGAACCTCGTTTCTTCGATGTGATTGTAACGGAGAATACCTTTGGCGATATTTTGACCGATGAGACATCTTGTATTACAGGTTCTATGGGTCTGCAACCCTCTTCGTCTTTGGGCGAGCACACCCCATTGTTCGAACCTGTACATGGTTCTTGGCCTCAGGCAGCAGGTCAGAATATAGCTAACCCCTTGGCTGAGATTCTTTCTGCCGCTATGCTTTTGGAACATTTCGATTTGAAGAAGGAGGGTGCGTTAATCCGTGAGGCGGTGAATGCTTCCCTGGATGCCAATGTGCGTACCCCGGAGATTCAGGTCGAAGGTGGTGCTAAATATGGTACGAAAGAAGTTGGCGAATGGATTGTAAACTATATCAAAAACGCCTGATACTGGCTATAGGCATTTTGCTATTGGCTATTGGCATTCAAGCGCAGTCAAACCAGCAATGGCGCGATTCGCTGAATGCCATTAACCAATTGATAGCACGTTCGCCCTATAGCACATCATTGCATCTCCGCAAGGCAGCCTTTAATCTGGAACTGCAACAATGGGAGTTTGCAGTCGATGAATATAAAACAGTGCTCCGTCATGATGAACAAAATCTGACCGCATTGTACTATCGCGCTTATGCCTATCTGCATCTGCGTCGTTACGACTTGGCCAAAAACGATTATAACGACATTCTGTTGGTGAAACCTACCAATCTGGAAGCTCGCTTGGGATTGGCGTACGTTTATCAGTTGATGGGCAAGCGTCAAGATGCGCTCGATTTACTGAGTATAGTGGTTGAACAGCATCCTGATTCCGTTTCCGGTTTTGTGGCAAGAGCCGCTTTGGAAACCGATATGCAACGTTATGATGCAGCCCTTTACGATTGGGAGCAGGCTATTCGTCTTGATCCGGCGAATACCGACTATCAACTCTCGCGTATTGATGTGCTTATTCGGTTGGGACGAAAAGAGACAGCCCGTCGCGAGCTTGAAGAGTTGTCGGGTAGGGGAGTCAATCAAGGTGCCTTGCGCGAATACATACTCAGAACAAAGAAATAAATAAAGTATCTAAAAGCAGAAATCCCAAATCTCCATTGGAGGTTTGGGATTCTGTGTTTGTTTGGAATAAATTATTTGTTTGTTGTTCTCTTCGGCGTTATGCTTCGGGTATTACTGATACAACACTCTTATCGCGCTTGCCCTTGTGGAACTGTACTGTTCCGTCAACGAGAGCGTAGAGCGTATCGTCCTTACCAATGCCAACATTGTTGCCTGGGTTGTGCTTAGAACCGCGCTGGCGAACAATAATGTTGCCTGCAACAACTTTCTGGCCACCGAAAATCTTAATGCCGAGTCGCTGTGATGCTGACTCACGGCCGTTCTTAGAACTACCTACACCTTTTTTATGTGCCATTTCTTGTTCCTCCTACGTTTTAAGCGATTACTGATTTAACTTCTACCTGTGTGTACTGCTGACGGTGACCGTTCATCTTGCGAGAGTCCTTACGACGCTTCATCTTGAAAACGATAACCTTCTCACCCTTTACCAGGGGATTGATAACTTCACACACTACTTTTGCGCCACTTACGGTGGGTGCACCTACCTGTACTGAACCTTCATTGTCGACAAGCAGTACCTTGTCAAATTCAACAGTCTTTCCGGCTTCCACGTCTTTCATGTGGTTAATGAAGAGTTTCTTTCCCTCTTCTGCCTTGAACTGCTGACCGTTAATTTCTACAATTGCGTACATTGTTTGTTATATTGTTTAAACGGGTTTTTCCGCATGGCGCATGGCGTTGTGCCACGACTTAACTGAGCCACCACGGACTAAATCGGGCGCAAAGGTACGAAAAAAAAATGAAACGACCAAGAAAATTGTGATAAAAAACAAAGCGATGACCCTCACAGGCAATCGCTTCATATCTTCAATAGGTATTAGTCCTTTTAAGGTAAAAAGATTGTTTTCAGGATAACTGTTGCAAAAGTACAACATTTTTTAATATTCACAAAACTTTTTACCATTTATTTTTCATTAAATTGTCCGTGTACCCACACAAATCAAATATTTCTTCATTTTTTTGTGAAAAAAGGTGCGCAAACGATTGTTATTTGTTGTCATTGGGCTTGTTATTGCCCTTATGGTGGCGATTGTTGTGTCTTTTAGCTCCGTATCGTTTTCCATTACGATTCTTGCCTCCGCGTCCACGTGTTGCTTTTCGTGGAGCTACTGTTTGGTATGCAGGAGCCTCGCCCAGTCCCTCAGGTAGTGGTTGTTTTAAAATTTCCTTAGCCAGGAATTGTTCGATGTTAAAGAAATAACGCATATCCGCATCCGATACAAATGTGATAGCCACACCATCGCGCTGTGCTCTGGCTGTGCGTCCTATTCGGTGCACATAGTCTTCCACGTCGCGAGGCACATCATAGTTGATCACCATCAGGATATCGTCGATGTCTATACCACGCGCCACGATGTCCGTAGCCACCAGCACATCCACCTGTCCGGCTTTGAAGCGATACATCACGTCGTCTCGCTCCTGTTGTGTCAGGTCGCTGTGCATCGGTGCACAGTTGATGTGCATTCGTTGCAGTTCACGCGTAATGTCCTTCACCTTGTCTTTCTTGCCTGAGAAAATGATGACGCGCTGCAGTTCGCCAGCCTTGAACAAATGTCGGATGATACCCAATTTCTGCGGTTCATAACAAAGGTAAGCCGATTGCTGTATTTTCTCTGCAGGTTTGCTGACGGCAATTTTCACCTCTACAGGATTATATAATAAGGTTCGCGCGAGCTGCTGTATTTTCGTGGGCATTGTCGCTGAGAACATAATCGTTTGGTGATTCTGAGGCAACAGCTTGGCTATCTGTAGGATATCATCCGAGAAGCCCATATCCAGCATACGGTCGGCTTCATCTAACACAAAGAACGACAGGCGTGACAAATCCACATTGCCCATCTTGATGTGTGAAAGCAAACGCCCTGGAGTGGCAATTATTACGTCAGCTCCCATCTTTAGGCCACGTGTTTCCTGGTCGAAACGCGTACCGTCATTACCTCCATATACTGCAACACTTGACACCCCGTCCAGATAATAGCCGAAACCCTGCATAGCCTGATCTATCTGCTGAGCCAGTTCGCGCGTAGGCGCCATCACGATACAGTTCACGGCATCCTTCGGATAGCCACCGTCGTCCAGCATACTCAGAATCGGCAACAGGTATGCAGCAGTCTTGCCGGTACCCGTCTGGGCAACTCCCATCAAGTCTTTGCCGTCCAGAATCTCAGGAATACATTTTTCCTGCACAGGTGTCATTTCCTCAAAGCGCATATCGTAGAGCGCATCGAGAATATTGTCGTTCAAATATGTTTCTTCAAAATTCATTTAGTTGGGTGCTTGTCTATAACAGAAATAGGCGATGATAGCATACAGGATGTTGGGAATCCATGCTGCCAGCATCGGTGGCGTGTCGGCATTGATGGCAAAGGTACTGCTCACCGTTTGCAACAGGATATATGAAAACGACAGGGCAAGTCCGATACCCAGATACATACCCATGCCGCCCTTGCGCTTACGTGACGAGAGCGACACACCGATAATTGTCAGGATGAACGATGCAAATGAGGTGGCTATGCGCTTGTGATATTCCACTTCGTATTGCACCACGTTACTCGAACCACGTTCCTGTTGTTTCGAAATATAACGCAAGAGTTCAGGCGACGTAAACGTTTCCTGCTGTCCTTTTGAGAAAATCAAGTCCATTGGCTCCATCTGTATCAGGGTGTCGATTTCCGACCCACTGGTAATCTTCTCGCGCATACCTTTCAGTTCGCGAATCTTATAGCTGCGAGCCTTCCAGTGGTAGCGCGAATCCGAGATGGTGTCGTATTGAATGACGCTGGCTGTCATATGGCTCACCAGTTTCTTCTTCTCGAATTTATACAGCGAGAAGCCGTAGCCCGTTTTGCGGATATCATCGTATTGCGAGATGTACGCCACCGTACCCTTATCCACCATCAACTGGATGTTCGAAGCAGTAGTATTCTTCTTGTTGTTCTTGTAGAGCGATTCGAAATCGTGTCGCACCACGGTTCCCTTCGGAATCACGTAGGCACCCAGATAGAAATTCAGTGCAGCTATCAGTGCAGCCGAGATGATGTAGGGACGCATCAACCTTTTGAAACTCATACCGCATGCCAGCATGGCGATGATTTCGGAATTGCCAGCCAGTTTCGAGGTGAAGAAGATAACGGCAATGAATACGAACAACGGTGAGAATAGATTGGCAAAGTAGGGCACGAAGTTCATGTAATAGTCAAACACGATTGCCCTTAATGGTGCATGATAGGTCGTAAACTTAGCCAGATTCTCGTTCACGTCGAAGACGATGGAAATCGAGATAATCAGTGCGATGGAATAGATATACGTGCCAATGAATTTCTTGATGATATACCAGTCCATCAGCTGTATATACTTTAGGGGATTGTATTTCTTTAGGAACGCTAACCGTTTGCCAAACGCTTTCAGGAAAGCTAAACGTTCCCAAGGCAACTGTTCCCACCTTTGCCTTGCTTTATCCCTTATTTCTATCAGTTTCTCTTTCATCGTCTCCGTCCTAAATCATCAATGACCGAGCGTTTCCACGCAGTGAAGTCGCCCTGCTCAATATGTGTTCTGGCATCGGTTACCAGTCGCAGATAGAAAGCCAGATTATGAATCGAGGCTATCTGCATAGCCAGCAGTTCCTGTGCCTTAAACAGATGGTGCAGGTATGCCTTCGAGTGAATGCGGTCGATGTCGCAACCATCAGGGTCGATGGGCGAGAAATCGTCCTCCCATTTCTTGTTGCGCATATTCATGGTTCCCTGGTAGGTAAACAGCATGGCGTTGCGCCCATTGCGTGTAGGCATCACACAGTCGAACATATCCACACCGCGTTCTATCGCCTCCAGAATATTCTGTGGCGTACCCACTCCCATCAGGTAGCGTGGTTTGTCCTTCGGCAGTATTTCGTTCACCACCTCAATCATCTCGTACATCACCTCGGTAGGCTCGCCCACAGCCAGTCCGCCGATGGCATTCCCGTCAGCCCCCTTATCTGCCACATATTTTGCAGCCTCCTGTCTGAGGTCTTTATAGGTGCATCCCTGTACGATAGGAAACAGACTCTGGTGATAGCCATACAGCGGTTCCGTCTCGTTGAATCGTTTGATGCAGCGGTCGAGCCAACGCTGAGTCAGTCCCAGCGATTTCTTCGCATACTGGTAATCGCTCTGTCCTGGAGGGCACTCGTCGAGTGCCATCATGATGTCCGCACCGATGATGCGTTCCGTATCCATTACGTTCTCAGGGGTGAAAATGTGTTTTGAACCATCAATATGGCTACGAAACTCGCAACCTTCCTCTCTTAGTTTCCGAATACCCGTCAGTGAGAACACCTGAAAGCCTCCAGAGTCCGTCAGTATCGGACGGTCCCATGTGTTAAACTGGTGCAGTCCGCCTGCCTTTTTCAGAATATCGAGACCCGGGCGCAGATACAGGTGATAGGTGTTGCCCAGAATAATCTGAGCTTTCACCTGATGGCGCAGTTCGGCAAAGTGCACACCCTTCACCGAGCCCACCGTGCCGACGGGCATGAAGATAGGCGTCTTGATCTGTCCGTGGTCCGTTGTAATCAGACCAGTACGGGCATCGCTGGCTGGGTCAGTATGTTGCAGTTCAAACTTCATTCTTCTTCTCTTCTTCCGGTATGGTAAAATCCAGAGGGTTATCCACAATCTCGTCCGTCAATGCGAAGTCCCATACATCCTGTACGTTCTCCACATAGTGGAAACTTACCCCCTCCAGATAGATTTCTGGAATTTCTTCGATATCCTTCCGGTTCTCCTTGCACATCACGATATCCGTGATACCGGCACGCTTGGCAGCCAGAATCTTCTCCTTGATACCGCCTACGGGCAGCACTTTTCCTCTGAGGGTGATTTCTCCCGTCATAGCCGTATTCTTGCGAACCTTACGCTGGGTAAGTGCCGAAGCTATCGATGTGGCAATGGTGATACCTGCTGAAGGACCGTCCTTCGGTGTAGCTCCCTCGGGCACGTGGATATGTATGTTCCAGTGGTCGAAGATACGATAGTCGATGTTGAGCTTCTCGGCATGAGCCTTCACGTATTCCAGTGCCAGTACCGCACTCTCTTTCATCACGTCGCCCAGATTACCCGTCAGTGTCAGCTTCGAGCCTTTGCCCTTCGAGAGTGATGTCTCGATGAACAGGATTTCACCTCCGACACTTGTCCATGCCAGTCCCGTCACAACACCTGCATAGCTGTTGCCCTGATAGATGTCGCGATAGAAAGGCGGTTTACCTAACAGCCCCTCCAGTTCTGTAGGAGTAATCTTCAGGAAAGGCAAATCGCCGTCCTTGGCTTTCTGCAGTGCCATTTTGCGCAGTGCCTTGTTGATTTGCTTTTCCAACTGGCGCACACCGCTTTCACGTGTATATTGCTCTATAATCTTCTCGATAGCCGCCTTGTTGAAGGTCAGACGCTTCTCATTCAAGCCCGTGTTATCCTTTTCCTTCGGAATCAGGTGACGCTTGGCAATCTCGTATTTCTCTTCAGTAATATAGCCGCTCACCTCGATGATTTCCATACGGTCGAGTAGGGGCTTGGGAATGGTACTCAGGTTGTTGGCTGTGGCGATGAACAGCACTTTCGACAGGTCAAAGTCCACGTCCAGATAGTTATCGTGGAAGGCATTGTTCTGCTCAGGGTCCAGCACCTCCAACAAAGCCGATGCGGGGTCGCCGTTGTGGGTGTTCTGCGTCACCTTGTCTATCTCGTCGAGTATAAAGACAGGATTGCTTGAACCAGCCTTCTGGATGCTCTTGATGATGCGTCCAGGCATAGCACCGATGTATGTTCTGCGATGTCCGCGAATCTCAGCCTCGTCGTGCAGTCCGCCCAGAGACATTCGAACATACTTGCGGTGCAGCGAGGCAGCGATGGATTTTCCCAGACTCGTCTTACCTACACCTGGAGGACCGTACAGGCAGAGGATGGGTGATTTCAGGTCGCCACGCAATGACAGCACAGCGATGTATTCCAGTATGCGCTCCTTTACCTTCTCCATGCCGTAGTGGTCTCTGTCCAGAATCTTCTGGGCACGCGTCAGATTCAGGTCGTCCTTCGTACATTCGTTCCAAGGCAGCGACACCATTGTCTGCAGGTAGGTCAGCTGTATGTTATAGTCAGGGCTCTGCGGATTCAACTGGTCCAGCTTGTCCATTTCCTTTTGGAAGATGCGTTCCACGTCTTTACCCCATTTCTTCTTGCTGGCTTTCTCCAGCAGTTCCTTCTTCTCCGGCGAACTTTCGTTGCCCATTTCTGCCTGCAGGTTCTTAATCTGCTGTTGCAGGAAGTAGTTGCGCTGCTGTTCGTCAATATCGTCGCGAGTCTTGTTGCGGATGTCCATTTTCAACATCTGCAAGTCCAGTTCGCGGTTCACTATTTTCAGGGTGTTGAACAGTCGCTCCTTCAGTGTGTTCATCATCAGCAGAGCTATTTTCTCCTTCACGCTGAAGGGCATGTTGGTGCAGATGAAGTTCAGAATCATCGTGTCGTCGTCGAAATTCTTGAGGGCGAAGGAAGCCTCCTCGGGAATTTCGTCGCTCATTTTGATGTATTCCGATGTTTGTTGGCGCAGGTCTTCCATAGCCGTCTTGAACTCCTTGTCGCGGTTCAATGGCGCCTCTTCAGGTATCACATCAATGCGCCCCTCGATGACGGGCGAGTATGCAATCAGTTCTTTCAGATAGATGCGGCCTATTCCCTGCACGATGGCTGTAATATTTCCATTGGGCAGTGTCAACAGTTTCAGCACTTTGGCAAACACACCGTAATCGTACAAGTCTGAACGGATGGGGGTGTCAACGTTAGGGTCCTTCTGGCAGACCACGCCGAAGATGCCGTCGTTCTTTTCAGCCCATTTCACCAGTTTGATACTTGAGCTGCGCCCTACCAGTATAGGGGTGATGATACCGGGAAACAGTACGATGTTGCGTACTGCCAGGATGGGTATTGACGAGGGCACTTTGATGTGGTCCATGTCGTTCATGTTAGCCTCCACGTCGGCTATCATCGAGAACGACTTGTTCTTGTCATCCATAAAAACCTGAATATTGTTTGTATTCTTCTCCATATATTATTTTTCGCTATTGAAATTCTTGTGAATAAATACGGTGTTCTGTCCGTACATATATTTATATGATATATCGGGAATGATGTTCGTCACCAGTCGCAGTCCCAGATGTTTGTATTCTTCCTTTCCGATGTTCTCATCGCTCATCTTTCCTGACTTTGTCTTAGCCACCTTGTCCTTATCGCCGCTACCGATAGCCTGTGCACACATGGCGTTGGCACCGAAGCAAATCAGGAAACCCATGCAGTTCAGAACTTCCACGAAGGGCAGCACCATGTTGATGGCAGATACTGCATCCTGTCCTACAATGTGTCCCACAATCATCGAGTCGGCTGTGTGTGCCAACTGCGTAGCAGCTGCTGTCAGCACAGCGGCAGCCACGAAATTCATCAGTGCTTTCGATACGATAAACTTGTTTCTTTTACGTTCTTTCATGTTTTCATTATAAAATGACGTGCAAAGTTACAAAAAAAAGAGAAGAAAACCAAAGGATAATTCTTTTTATCGCTTTTTTTCTCAAAAAATTTGCTTTTCGCCTCAAAATGTTGTATCTTTGCACCCGGTTATGAAAATGCAAGAAGTTATTAAACGGTTTCAAGCCACAAGTTTCCATGTGACAGATGACAGGTGACAGATGAAATTCGCAAAAGGGTCATACGTACGTGCGCGTGTACGTACGCACGAATATTTTCCCTTATACATGTGTCATCTGTCATCTGTCACCTATAGGAACAATAGTTACATTACGAGAAACCAGCAGTTTCATTACGAGTTTCCCATAGTTTCATTACGAGTTTCCAACCGCTGGAAACAATGCCCTTGTTATAGTCTTACTCCGGGAAATAGGCGAGAAAACTGAAATAATATTTGGTTTTCTTCTCACTTTATTGTACCTTTGCAGTTAGAAAGCAGTGGCTCGGCTTGTCGCTGGTGTCCAACCACCTTCGAAATTCGGAGGGAAGGGATGCGAGAGGAAAGTCCGGGCAGCATAGGGCGCCCCACTTCTGAAAATGGAAGCAGTTGGCGACAGCTGGTGTCGGAAGAAGAAAATAACCGCCCGTCAAAGGGTAAGGGTGAGAAGGTGGTGTAAGAGACCACCAGCCGCTGGGCGATCAGCGGGCTGTTCCATCTGGGGGCTGCAAGTTCATGTAAACCATCGTCTGAGGGTTGCCCGCCCGAGTAATACGGTGGAGGGTAGAATGCTGGAGCCGTAGGGTGACTTGCGGAGTAGATAAATGACAGGCGTCCTGCCGTAAGGGCAGGAAACAGAACCCGGCTTACAGAGCCACTGCTTTCTTTTTTAAATGCAATGTAGCGTATGGGAGATAAGATACAAAAGGTTGTTGAGTTTTTCAATACCGGCATTTGGCGAATCACGGCAAAGGATGTGTCGCCCGTGAAATTTCTGTTGGTGCAGGTAGTGAAGACACTGATGATAGCCGTTCGCTTCTTCCTGACGAAGCGTGTGATGCAGAAGGCGTCGGCTCTGACGTACAGTACGCTGCTGGCTATCGTGCCCATACTGGCTGTGGTGTTCGCTATTGCACGAGGCTTCGGTTTCAGCAAGTATATCGAGATGTGGTTTCGTGAGGCGCTGACGGCGCAACCGCAGGCAGCTGAAGTCATTATCGGTTTCGTGAACAGTTATCTGGTGCATACGCAGAGTGGGGTGTTCCTGGGCATCGGTCTGCTGTTTATGCTCTACACGGTGCTGATGCTGGTGAGCAATGTGGAGGATGCTTTCAATGAAATATGGCAGGTGACGAAGCCAAGAAGTCTGTTTCGCACCTTCACTGACTATCTGGCCATGTTTTTCTGCTTCCCCATCGTCATCGTGGTGACCACGGGTATTTCCATCTTCATGGCAACGGTGGCAGATACGTTCACCGACTATCTGATGCTGGGACCGTTCCTGCGTTTCCTGATTGACCTGACGCCCTATGTTCTGATGTCGGGCATGTTCATAGCACTCTATATCTTTATGCCCAACACCCACGTGCCTGTGAAGCATGCGGTCGTGCCAGGCATACTGGCTGGTGTGGCGATGCAGGGCTTACAACTGTTCTATATCCACGCACAGATATTCCTGTCGGGCTATAATGCCATCTATGGTTCGTTTGCAGCGTTGCCGCTGTTCATGCTGTGGATGCAGATATCGTGGACCATCTGTCTGTTTGGTGCCGAACTGAGTTATGCCAACCGTCATCTGGACTACTACGATTACGACACGAATACGGAGGAACTGAGCTACCGCTACCGCACAATGCTGTGTGCGATGCTGATGAGCTGTATTTGCAAGAGATTTGCTGATGGCAAGAAACCCTATTCAGTATCGAAACTCAGGAAGGAAACCAAAATACCCATCCGCATTGTGAACGACCTGCTGATGCAGTTGATAAAGGCAGGAATGGTCGTAGAAGTGACGAGCGACGAGAAGAGTGAAACGTCTCACTTCATGCCTGCTGAGGACATCAACAATCTGACACTCGGCAAAATGGTGGAACGCCTTGAGGCTCAGGGACATTGGAAGATTGATCTCGACGTGAGCAGTCAGATGACGAAGGAATGGGCTAAGGCTATCCGACTGCGTTCGGATTATCTGCATAGCTTGCGCGACATCAAACTGCAAGACCTCCGTCCTACACAAATCGGCGAATAAGAGCCACGAAACGCTGTCCGTACTTCTGTTTCTTGTATTCGCCAATACCCTGAATAAATCCAAAGGCATCGATGGTAGTAGGCTTGATGGTGGCCAAGGAATGGAGCACCTTATCGCTGAACACGATGTAGGCAGGGAAACCTTCTTCCTCGGCACATTGGTGGCGCAGGTCGCGCAAGGCTTCGAATAGTCGCTTGTCCTCAACACCACTGCTGGTAGGCAGTCCTGGAATCGAAATGGCAGGAATCTCCAGGTGCAGCCGACGCTTCGGTTTGGAAGTCTCCTTCACCGTATGATCAATTACACACAATTCAGCCTGTTTGCGCCCAAAGAGCACATCGTTGCCACTCTCGGTTATCTTCACCACATTGCCCTGGTCATAGGCTATCTCAATGAAGCCCATTTGGAGCATCTGCAGGAGATAGTCCTGCCAATCGTTGGTGGAGAGATCACGCCCCACACCGAATGTTTTCAGCTGGTCATACGCTTTGCGCTTAACGGTAGGCGAGGCTATGCCCTTCAGAATTTCTACGATGGTGGCGGTGCGGATTTGCTCGTCAGTGCGCTTCACGGCACTCAGAGCCATCTGGATATACTTGGTGCCGTCGAAACGCTGGGGAGGATTCTCGCAGACGTCGCAATTGTTGCAGTCATGATCGCGCTGTTCGCCGAAATAATTTAACAATATACGACGGCGGCAAACGTTCGATTCGGCATAGTTCTGCATCTGTCGGAGCTTGTCGAAATTGATGTCCTTCTGTCCGCTGTCCTTGGCAAACTGCGAGAGTTGAACCACATCAGCCAGCGAATAGAACAACACGGTATCGGCAGGAGCACCGTCACGTCCGGCACGACCGATTTCCTGGTAGTAGCTCTCGATGCTCTTCGGCATATTGTAGTGAATAACCCAGCGCACGTTGCTCTTGTCAATACCCATACCGAAGGCAATGGTGGCACATACCACCTGCACGTCGTCGCGCTGGAAATCGAGTTGTGACTTGTCACGCTCCTGCTGTGTGAGTCCTGCATGATAAACGGTTGAGCGTACTCCTTTGGAGTTCAGAAATTTACATACTTTTTCTGTAGCTTTTCTGCTGAGGCAATAGACGATACCGCTTTCCAACGGACGAGCCTTGATGAAGTTCAGAATGTAATTGTCTTTCTCCTTGCCCGAATAGCCGCGCTTTACCGTCAGTGAAAGGTTCGGACGGTCGAAACTGGAAATGAAAATCTGTGGATTTTTCAATTGCAACTGGCGGATGATGTCCTGACGGGTAATCTTATCGGCAGTAGCCGTCAGTGCCATGATGGGTACATCGGGAAATTCGCGATGAAGAACATCAAGCTGAGTGTACTCTGGACGGAAGTCATGACCCCACTGGGAGATGCAATGAGCCTCGTCGATGGCGAAGAGAGAAATGGTAATTTGTTTTAACAGAAACGGAATTTCTGTTAACAGTTTCTCGGGAGAGATGTAAAGAAGCTTCAAAGAACCGTCTAAGCATTTTCTTCTTACAATCGTGTCCGTATTGAAGTCGTTACCGCTATTTAAAGCCGCTGCTTCAATGCCATTAGATTTCAAAGCCTCCACTTGGTCCTTCATCAAGCTGATGAGTGGTGAAATAATCACGGCAGTTCCAGGCATCATCATGGCAGGAATCTGGTAGCAGATACTCTTGCCGCCACCAGTGGGCATAAGCACCAGGCAATCTTGCTTTTGCAAGATTTTCGCAATGATTTCAGCTTGATTGTCGCGGAACGAATCGTATCCGTAAAAACTCTTTAAAATCTCTTTGGCTTCCATATTTTCATAAAAAATCATAAAATTGTTGCAAAGTTACACATTTTTGGAAAAAAAATGTTGAAATGTTATTGAATTATTATTTTTTTTACTATCTTTGCAATGTATTTGTAACAATTGTAGTTTTAGGTCAACATTTAAAACCTTGACGAAAATGGCAAAGTATAACATTACAGAAAAGAAGGTGAAGGAAGCCGCATACAGAATGCTGGTTAATCCTGTGTTGATGGAAGAATTAAAAAGTAAGATCCTTGAAGTCATTGTGATGCAAAAGAAGTACAAGGACAAGGATTATTCTGCAAAAAAACTCGCGGAAGACTTGGGAACGAACACCCGTTACATTTCGGCTGTTGTGAACGTGCAGTTCCACACGAACTACACTTCATTCGTGAACAAGTTCCGTATTGAAGAAGCGATGACCCTAATGGTAGACAAACGTTATCAGGACCTAACTATGGAAGAGATTAGTGACATGGTAGGATTTGCTAACAGGCAGTCGTTCTATGCATCTTTCTACAAGTTCATGAACATGACACCAAGGGACTATCGCATGCAGCATTACCAGATTCACCCATCACAAAAGGTCCCTAAGAAAAAGAAAGGACAAGGTAAATCGAAAAATGTTTAGTTTTACAGACGAACGTTTTGCAGACTTACAACTGCTCAGATACCAGCTTACTGGATTTGAGCAGTTAACTTTGCGCAAAAAGCAATACATATATGCTTTGTCGCAAGCCACTTTGTATGGCCGCGACATCACGTTCGACCAGTTTGGCCGGTACAATCTGCGTATTCGAAAAATGCTGGAGGCTGTATATACAGCACCCGATATAGACCGTACGACGAGCGATTTCAAGGCATTGGAGGTTTATTTGAAGCGGGTGTGGTTCTCTAATGGCATTTACCATCACTACGGCACGGAGAAATTTGAACCTGGGTTCAGCGAGCAGTGGCTGCGTTCTGTTCTCAAGGATTCCGTCCTTGAGTCAGTTCAAGTGGATGATGAACTGCTGGCTGTCATTTTCGACCCAACGGTGCAGCCAAAACGTGTCAATAAAGCTGATGGTGAAGACTTGCTGCTGACATCAGCTTGTCACTTCTATCAAGGGGTGACGCAGCAGGAGGCAGAGCATTTCTATCAAAAGCAGAAAGAGGCTTACGAGGGCAAGGAGCCCCCGTCGTTCGGTCTGAACAGTACCTTGATAAAGAAAGACGGGCAACTGGTAGAGGACGTATGGCGGATAGGTGGGCGTTACTCGGAGGCTATCGAAAAGATAGTGTATTGGTTGGAACAAGCCAGTCAATATGCCGAAAACGAGCATCAACAGCAGGTGATAGCTGATTTGGTCAGCTATTACAAAACAGGTGATTTGCAGTATTTCAACGAGTATTGCAAGAAATGGGTCAGTGAACACGAGGGTAGGATAGACTTCGTGAACGGATTCATTGAGGTGTATGGTGACCCCTTGGGATTGAAAGGTTCGTGGGAAGGAATTGTGGAATACAAAGATATGGAAGCCACCAAACGCACACAGACCATCAGTAGCAATGCCCAGTGGTTTGAAGACCATTCACCTGTTGATAAGCGCTTCAAGAAACAACAGGTAAAGGGCGTGACAGCCAACGCGATCTGTGCCGCTATGCTGGGTGGCGACGAGTATCCCTCGACTGCTATCGGTATCAATTTGCCCAATGCCGACTGGATCAGGGCTGAATATGGTAGTAAGAGTATTACAATCAGTAATATCACCGATGCCTACAACCAAGCAGCCCACGGGAATGGGTTTAAAGAGGAATTCGTGATAGACGGGCAGACGCTGGCGCATATTAATAAATATGGTGACCTGTGTGACGTGCTGCATACTGACTTGCACGAATGTCTGGGACACGGAAGCGGACAATTGTTGCCAGGTACCGATCCCGATGCACTGAAGGCTTATGGCAATACCATCGAGGAAGCACGTGCAGACTTGTTTGGGCTTTACTATATGGCTGACGGAAAACTGGTGGAACTGGGGCTGTTGCCTGACGGCGAAGCCTATAAAGCCGAGTATTATAGCTATATGATGAACGGTCTGTTGACGCAGCTGATTCGTATTCAGCCAGGACATCAGATAGAAGAAGCTCACATGCGCAACCGCGCACTGATAGCCCATTGGTGTTTGGAAAACGGCGATACGATGGAACTGGTGAAACGAAACGGCAAGACGTATCTGCAAGTCAACGACTATGAGGGTTTGCGGAAACAGATAGCCCTGTTGCTGGCAGAAATACAACGCATCAAGAGCGAGGGCGATTACGAGGCAGCACGCCAGTTGGTGGAGCGATATGCCGTAAAGGTGGACCCTGTAGTGCATCAGGAAATACTGGAACGATATGAGCACTTGAACCTCGCTCCGTATAAGGGTTTCATCAATCCCAAGATGATACCCGTGAGGAACGAAAAAGGGGAGGTGACAGATATTCAATTGGATTATACTGAAGGCTACGCGGAGCAGATGTTGCGCTATAGTCAGGATTACGGAACACTGATATGAATGAGGATCTGCAACAACGAGTGAAGGAAATCAAGCAGTCGTTCAGACTGCTGATGGACGGAAAGACGGCTCAGTCAATGCGTGACAAGGGGTTGGAGTATAAACTCAATTGGGGCGCCTCCATCCCCATGCTGAAAGATATGGCACGCGAAATAGCCGACAGCAAGCAGTCAAATGCCTATAGCCTTTATGAACTGGCCATTGAACTATGGAAGGCTGATGTGCGCGAATGCAAGATACTGGCTACGATGCTGATGCCCGCTGACGAGATGTTGCCGGAAGTGGCGGATATCTGGATGGAACAGACCGTATCGCAGGAAATAGCAGAACAGGCAGCTTTCAACCTTTATCAGTATTTGCCCTATGCGCCTGCGAAAGCCTATCAGTGGATAGCCTCAGACAAGGAATTATACCAGTTTTGCGGATTTCATATCCTGACCCGTCTGTTGATGAACAAACAAGAGCCTAACGAACGGGGTATCAACGAGTTGATAGACCAGGCGCTCGTAGCTTTGCAAGGCGACTCGCTGATGGTGAAGAAAGCCGCCATGCAATGTCTGATTCGTTTCTCAGAATTAGGACTTGTCTATGAGCGTATGACAAAAAGTGCACTGAAAAAGCATAATTTAGATTTTTTTTAAATAATTAATGCCGTAATCTGAATAAATTATTGTAATTTTGTGCGGTTTTTAGGTATTAATTATTAGATGAAAGAAAGTGTAAGAACGATTGTCAGACAGATTCTGGATAATTATCTGGAAGTGAATAATCGTAGAAAAACTCCTGAGAGGTATGCGATTCTGGAGGCAGTCTATGATACCAACGGACATTTTACACTCGAAGATTTGAGCGAAAAACTGGCTGAGGAAAACAGGTTCCCTGTCAGTAGGGCTACGCTGTATAACACGCTGAAGCTGTTTATGGAATTGCGATTGGTGATTCGTCACCGCTTCCAGGGACAGACTAAGTATGAGGCTTGTTACGATAATAACAGTCATAGTCATCAGATATGTACGGTATGCGGTAAGGTGACTGAAATCAAGTCGCCACAGATTCAAGACGCCATAGGAAACATGCATCTGAAGCGATTCCGCAAGGATGGTTTCTCGCTGTATATTTATGGTATATGCAGCACCTGTCAGGCAAAGATTACGCGTACGAAGACCAAACAGAAAACAGTAAAAACTCAAAATAAGAAAAGTAAATGAATCAAGGTAAAGTTGACGTCCTGCTCGGTTTGCAGTGGGGTGATGAAGGTAAGGGAAAGGTGGTTGACGTATTGACACCACAGTACGATGTAGTAGCTCGTTTCCAAGGAGGTCCGAATGCCGGTCATACCCTGGAGTTTGAGGGACAGAAGTATGTGCTTCGCAGTATTCCATCTGGTATTTTCCAGGGTGGTAAAGTGAATATCATCGGAAATGGTGTGGTGCTGGCTCCGGATCTCTTCATGGAGGAAGCCAAATCGCTGGAAGCCAGTGGCCATGAACTGAAGAGCCGACTGCACATCTCGAAGAAAGCCCATCTGATTATGCCCACCCATCGCGTACTGGATGCAGCCTATGAGGCTCAGAAGGGCAAGAACAAGGTAGGTACAACAGGAAAGGGCATCGGTCCGACATATACGGATAAAGTATCGCGTAACGGACTCCGTGTAGGTGACATCTTAGACCGCTTCGAAGAGAAATATGCAGCTGCAAAGGCTCGTCACGAGGCTATTTTGAAATCGCTGAACTTCGAATACGATATCACAGAGGTAGAGAAGAAATGGTTGGAGGGTATCGAATACCTGCGCCAGTTCCCCATCGTTGATTCTGAACACGAAATCAACAACCTGTTGAAGAGTGGAAAGAGTGTGCTCTGTGAAGGTGCTCAGGGAACGATGCTCGACATCGATTTTGGTTCATATCCCTTTGTTACTTCATCAAACACAATCTGTGCAGGTGCTTGTACGGGTTTGGGCATCGGTCCTAACAAGATTGGCGATGTCTATGGCATCATGAAGGCTTATTGCACACGTGTGGGTGCAGGACCTTTCCCCACCGAACTGTTTGACGAGACGGGTAAGCGTATTCGCGACTTGGGTCATGAGTACGGTGCTGTAACGGGCCGTGAGCGCCGTTGCGGATGGATTGACCTCGTAGCCCTGAAATATTCTATCATGGTGAATGGTGTTACCCAACTGATCATGATGAAGAGCGACGTTCTGGATGATTTCGAAACTATCAAGGCTTGTGTGGCATATAAGCAGAATGGTGAAAAAATCGATTACTTCCCCTATAACATTGAGGATGGTATCGAACCCGTCTATAAGGAACTGCCCGGATGGAAGACGGATATGACCAAGTTTACAAGTGAGGACGAGTTCCCTCAGGCTTTCAAGGATTACATCCAGTTCCTGGAGGCTGAGTTGGAGACTCCTATTAAGATTATCTCTATCGGTCCTGACCGTGCACAAACAATTGTAAGAAAGTAAATGGCACAGAAACCAAGTATTCCAAAAGGAACGCGCGACTTCGGACCAGTGGAAATGGCGAAGCGCAACTATATATTCAATACCATTCGCGAGGTGTATGCGCTCTATGGTTTCCAACAGATAGAGACGCCTGCTATGGAAACCCTGCAGACACTGATGGGTAAGTATGGCGAAGAGGGCGACAAACTGCTTTTCAAGATACTGAACAGCGGTGACTTCATGAATAAGGTGACAGAGCAGGAACTTGCAGAACGCAATGCGCTGCATCTGGCTGCAAAACTCTGCGAGAAGGGATTACGTTACGACCTGACTGTACCTTTTGCCCGCTATGTGGTGATGCATCGTGAGGAATTGCAGTTGCCTTTCAAACGTTACCAGATACAACCTGTGTGGCGTGCAGACCGACCTCAGAAGGGACGCTACCGCGAGTTCTACCAGTGTGATGCGGATGTGGTGGGTTCGGACTCACTGCTTAATGAGGTGGAACTGATGCAGATTGTTGATACGGTCTTCACCCGATTCGGGATTCGCGTACAAATTAAAATCAACAACCGAAAGATATTGTCGGGAATCGCTGAGGTCATCGGTGCTGCTGAAAAGATTGTAGATATCACGGTGGCTATCGACAAACTCGATAAGATTGGCATCGACAATGTAAATGCGGAACTGAAGGAAGACGGACTGAGTGATGAACAGATCAGTAAGTTGCAACCCATCATCCTGTTGTCTGGAACCAACGATGAGAAGTTAAAGACCATCGCTGAGGTGCTCAGTACAAGCGAGATGGGTAAGAAAGGTGTTGAAGAGACGCAATATATCTTGGACGTGCTGAAGAAGGTGGGGCTGAAGAACGAAATACAGCTTGACCTGACCTTAGCTCGCGGACTGAACTACTATACGGGTGCTATCTTCGAAGTGAAGGCGTTGGACGTTGAGATGGGCAGCATCACCGGTGGTGGACGATACGATAATCTGACGGGTATCTTCGGTATGCCAGGACTGAGTGGTGTGGGTATCTCGTTCGGTGCCGACCGTATCTATGATGTGCTCAACACGCTCGACCTTTATCCGAAAGATTCGATGAACGCTACACAAATCCTGTTTATCAATTTCGGTGAAAAGGAAACAGCCTACTGTATGCCTATCATTAAGCAGGTGCGTGAAAAGGGTATTCGTGCTGAAATCTTCCCTGATGCGGCTAAGATGAAGAAGCAGATGGCTTATGCCAATGCCAAACAGATTCCATACGTGGCTCTTGCCGGAGAGAACGAGATGAAGGAAGGTAAGGTGACATTGAAGAATATGGAAACAGGCGAACAGCAATTACTATCCTTAGAACAAATACTTGAACTACTATGAGAAAATTAATCTGTCTGTTGGTTGCACTCGTTGCACTGACGTCATTTGCTCCAAAGCATGTCACCACGATTTTTATCATCGGTGACTCTACTGCAGCAAAGAAAGACCTGTCGAAAGGTACACCTGAAAGAGGTTGGGGTATGGCACTCCAGGAGTATTTCGACTCCACGTTTATCCGTGTAGATAATCATGCTGTCAATGGTCGCTCATCCAAGAGTTTCATCACGGAAGGGCGTTGGGACAAAGTGCTCTCACTGATCAAGCCAGGTGACTATGTTATCATCCAGTTTGGTCATAATGATGAGAAACCTCAGCCTGAACGTCACACCGACCCAGGTTCAACCTTCGACTACAATCTATCGAAGTTTGTGCGCGAGACTCGCGAGAAGGGTGGTATCCCAGTGATTATGAACCCGGTGGCTCGCCGTAATTTCGCAGTGAAGGCTGTGAAGAATGATGACGACGAGGCTTTGCGCAACACTACCTTTGCTGACGGTGCACAAATCGTGGAGGGTGACTCACTGGTAGATACTCACATGCTTTATGCCGTAGCTCCCCGTGAAGTAGCTCAGCGCATGAATGCCCATTTCGTGGATGCCAACCGCATCACCACTCAACTTGAGCAGTCGTTGGGTGTTGAGGGGTCCAAGAAAATACACATGTGGTATAAACCAGGTGAGATAGCCAGCATCCCTCAGGGACGTCAGGACAATACACATTATAATATATATGGTGCTCATGTGGTTGCCGGTTTGTTGGCTGATGCTTTGACAGAGGAAATACCTTTGTTAAAAAAGTATCAACTGAAAGTAGAAAAGTGATTTAAACTTCGTCTAAATTATAATATAAATCCTGCAAATATTTGCGGGATTTATTTTTTATGCGTATCTTTGCGAAAACAATATTTCTATTAAACTAAACAAGTTAAGATTATGAAGAAAAAATTCATTTGCGCCGTTTGTGGATATATCTATGAAGGCGATGAAGCACCCGAGAAGTGCCCCATTTGTAAAGCTCCTGCTTCTAAGTTCTCAGAACTGAAGGATGATGCTGATATGACTTACGCTACTGTTCATAAGATTGGTGACGGTAAG
>Ga0256405_10001691_pt1 | contig 57869 bp, 55 predicted proteins | sample RumenRJG_02DNA_FD_189096 | JGI IMG/M metagenome (GOLD analysis project Ga0256405, IMG submission 189096) | Bovine rumen microbial communities from Lethbridge, Alberta, Canada - RJG_02 | ecosystem: Host-associated > Mammals > Digestive system > Stomach > Rumen | place: Canada: Alberta... | reverse complement strand
TACTATGCTCAATTGCACAGAGTGTAAGGAACCGCCGTATGCCGAACGGCACGTACGGTGGTGTGAGAGGTCGGAAAACAAAAGTAGGAGGAAAACTCACTGCTTTTGTTTTCCTCCTACTCGATTTCATCCATGCATTCCTCCGAAGCACCTGGCGCCGCAGCAAGTAAAATGCAACCATTCATTCCCACAGGGCCGGGAAATCCAAAATGCGGGAGGCGTTTTCCGGGTGAAATAGCAAGTACTTGAAATCCTGTGCTTTGAGGCGAAAATCCGTCCTGGCGCACACCTGCTTCATCCGGTATCTCAGCTCCTCGCCGGTTGCAATGCCCTCCCGCTGCGAAAGATAGTTCATATCCGCTTCGCTTCTGGAGCGCAGAAACATGGCATCATAGAAATCCCGGCCTTTTCCGCGGTGGAGAATGGTGGAAAGTTTCATTGCATACAGCGTGGCGTCTGAAGGTGAGGGTATCCTGAAATAGAATCCGTCTCTGTTCACAGTGAACATCTCTCGCTGATAATCTACTCCCTGGTCCTGAGCCTCAATCTTCAACACGAACTTCTTTTCCCGGTAGGGGGACAATCCCAGGTCGTAAAGCAACTGCGGGAACTGAATGGTCCTGCGGAAAGCTGTCAGGGCATCACTCTCCTTTTCCTTGGCGACAGCAGGAAGACCGTTCCGCCTTAGAAAGCGGACGACATCATCGGTCAGGCTTGCGAACTCCTCCTGCGAGAGATTCTTGCAATCAAAGTCCAAATCCTCGGAAAACCGGTCAATCTGCCTGAGGAGTCGTAGGGCGGTGCCGCCGATAAATGTCAGTTTCCCAATCAGAGAGTGGGAGGATAAAAAGTCCAGGACCATCAGCTCCAGGTATTCCTTATAGAGTTGGATGTCCGTGTCCGGACTTTCCGGAAAACCGGGATAAAAGGCTCTGATGTTTTGCAGGTCAAGCATAGGTATTCTCCATTACTGCGGCTCTTTGTGAGAGAGCCTTATTGTCAAATCGCTCTAAATAGGCACGGAAACGCTTCCAGTCAAATTCTTCGCGCATGGCATCCCTGTCAAGGCGAAGATTCTCCATATCGCGGTCCGATTTGTATTCAGGGTGGAAGTAAAGCAGGTCCAGCAGGGCTTTCTCCGGGGTTGCCATAAGAGAGGGCAAACCGTCCCTCGGCTGGATGGGCTTATACCCGAAAAACAGGTTCGGGGAAACGTGACGATAGGAATAATAACCGATCGGGGTGTCAAATACGGCGGTCTTCAGCGTACTCACAGATGTAAGCGCAAGGACAGTTTCAGGGATTATTTCGTGCCACGAGAGGACATACTCCAGGCTGAGGTAGGACGGACAATAGATTTTACCGGCCGCTGCCATACGCACGTCCGCCATTCCTGCCTCATCGGGGAAAAGGTACCAGCCCTGGCGGATGCGCAGGATTTTTCCCTCGCCCTTCCAGCGCCTGAGGTTGGAGGAAAGGCTGTTGTCGCTGCTTCTCTCTATACTGTTCAAGGAAAAAACACCTTGCCCCGAGTATTGCTTTTTGAATTCGTAATAGTTCATTATATTTCCGAAACTGTGCAAATATACACAATTTCGGAAATAAAACAAAGGGTTAGACAAAGACAATCACTGATAATGTTGTCCCATATCCATAACTCAGGCCCTACAGAACCTGCTGGTAGGCCAGGCGCGGGTCGCCGGAGGCCAGGTAAATGATGCCGCAATACTGAAATCCGTGCTTGAGGATGTTATGCTGCATAATGTGGTTGTCCGCGTGCGTGTCTATCCGGATGTTCCTCTCGCGGGAAAAGGCAAAGTCCATGATGGCCGCAAACACGCCATGCACCTCCGGCAGGCTCCCGATGCGGTGAATTACGTGGTAGGGCTGTGCATCGTCCAGCCATGCGCCCCCATGAATGGTGCTGTACGTGGGCTCCGGGGAAGGCATGAAAGCAAAATACCCCACCAGCCGGCCAGCTTCCTCCAGCACATACCCTTGTTGCAGGGCAATATCGTCTTCAATCACCCGGGCCGACGGATACCCGTTCACCCATTGGTGCAGGTTTCCGGAGGCACGCATAATGCCCTTGGCCTCCTCCAGGACGGTCATTATGCGGGGCACATCGCCTGGGATGGCAAGCCTTATCGTCATATCCCGGCCCCGTCGGTGAAGGATTCCACGGCGCTGCCCTGCAGGATGCGGGAGTGGGGCGGAACGGAATGCGTGAGCCACACGTTACCCCCAATCACGGAGCCTTCTCCGATGGTGATATTCCCCAGAACCGTGGCATTGGAGTAAACGGTGACATCGTCCTCCAGGTGCGGATGGCGGGGAATGTCGCGCGGGAGGCCGCATTCGTCATAGACAAAATTCTTGGCGCCCAGCGTAACGCCTTGATACAAAGCACAATTATTGCCGATAACCGCCGTTGAACCAATGACGATGCCGGTGCCATGGTCGATAGCCAGCCCTGCGCCAATCTGCGCCGCCGGATGAATGTCGATGCCCGTCTGCGCATGGGCCAGCTCGGTGAGCATGCGCGGAATCAGCGGCACGCCCAGCCGGTACAGCAAATGGGCGGAGCGGTAGTGCAGCAGGGCCGTAACGGCCGGATAGCAGTACACAATCTCCCGCTGGTCCACAGCCGCCGGATCGTTCTTGCCGATAGCCTCTACGTCGCTGCAAACCAGCTCTTTAATGCACGGAAGGCCGTCCACGAACTGAGCAGCAATCTCCGCCGATGCCAGTGACGTCACAATATCCCGGATGTTGCGCACGGCATATTCCGTATGCACTGCGCTGTACATGGGGAACACCACGTCTTTCACATTGTCCATCAGCAGCCGGAGTCGCTCTACCGTTTCTTTGATGGAATTCATTGCAGGGGATAATTCTGGTAGTCGAACAGCGGAGTGGAGAGGTAACGCTCGCCGGTGTCCGGCAGCAGTGCCACGATGGTTTTTCCGGCATATTCCGCCTGCCGGGCAAGCTGGAGTGCCGCCGCATACGCCGCGCCGGAAGAAATGCCCACCAGAAGGCCTTCGTTCCGGGCCAGCAGGCGCGCTCCCCGCACGGCGTCATCGTCCTGAATGGGCAGGACCTTGTCCACAACGCCGGCGTCGTAAGTGTTGGGGATAAACCCTGCGCCGATGCCCTGGATTTTGTGCTTGCCGGCCACGCCGGTAGTGATGACGGCCGAGCCCGCCGGTTCCACGCCCACAATTTGGATATCGGCTTTGTGTTTCTTCAAGGCCTTGCCGCTGCCGGAAAGCGTGCCGCCGGTGCCGATGCCTGCAACAAACACGTCCACCCGGCCGTCTGTGGCGGCCCAGATTTCCTCACCGGTGGTGCGCTCGTGGGCGGCTGGGTTGGCGGGATTGTCGAACTGGCCCAGAATCACCGCGCCGGGAATCTCCTTCAGCAGCGCATTGGCCTTGTCGATGGCGCCTTTCATGCCCTCCGCACCAGGCGTGAGCACCAGCTGGGCGCCATAGGCCCTGAGCAAATTGCGACGTTCCTGGCTCATGGTTTCGGGCATGGTGAGGATGACTTTGTAGCCCTTGGCAATGCCCACCCAGGCCAGTCCTACGCCGGTATTGCCGCTGGTGGGCTCGATGATGGTGGCACCGGGCGCCAGGAGGCCTTTCCGCTCCGCATCCTCAATCATGGACAGGGCCACGCGGTCCTTGACGCTGCCGCCGGGGTTGAAGTATTCGAGTTTTACAAGGATATCGGCCAGCTGTCCCTCCACAGGACGCAGTTTCAAGAGGGGCGTGTTGCCGATGAGGTCGGTTAGTTTGGAATAAATCATGGTAGGATGTTCGTTTAAAAGGGGGTACGCATACTCAAGTCCTCTGGGTGCGGATTCTGACCTCGTTCAGTTCTTCTTCCGAGAGCATTCTTCCCATGGAGCGGAAAGAGTTCTCCGGCATGTCGTGAACCCATTGCAGCACAAAGGCATCCAGGGAGTTGGAGAAGTCCGGGTCCACATTGAACCCTACCACCCGTGCCCCAAAGGAGACATACTTGCGAAGGAGAACCGGCAGGCGGTACTGTCCGTCGCTCAGCGCCAGGATAAGACGGTCCAGGTCGTCCAGGCTGTGGCAATTGACCAGCAGGCTGTCCGGATTTACGCGGAGGAAATCCGGCTGGAAGGGATGGCCGGGTTTTACCATGGAGGCGGCATCCAGTGCGGAGCAGTTCTTGAGCATAAAGTGCACAATAAGGCTCTTGTAGAAGTAGGGGATGCTGTTGCTGATGCTGGCGGGGCCAAGGGTGTACTCCATGCCGGGAATGCGCCCGATGGAGGTAAGGATACCGGACATCAGGAGCTTGAGGGTGGTCACATCCCGCTGATACTGGGGGAGAATAATGGTGCGGCCCAGCTCCATGGCCTTGGGTAAATAGGGCGTGAGACCTTCCTGGAAGTGGAACAGGGAGTCCGAGTAAAAGCTGCGGGCTCCTTCCGGCCGTGCCATGAGCTCACTGCCCACGCCAATGCGGTAGGCACCGGCAATCTCCTGGTTGGAAATACTCCACAGGATGAGCTGTCTGTAGTAAGTATCGTATTGGTCGGTGTCCTGCGGCAGTCCGGTGCCTTCGCCTACGGCACGGAACACCATTTCCCTCAGACGCGCGAGTTCTTTCATGGTGTTGGGAATTTCCGCAGAGGGAACCAGGTAGCAGCGGTAGTCGCCGGAGGTAAAGACCACGCGGTTGGTAACGCGTTCCATTTCTTCCCGTACCAGTGCGGGATCTACCGGGGCGGCCAGCGGTTGCAGATGGGTTTGTGTTTCTGCCACAGGCTCTTCCTGACACTGTGCTTCCAGCGCGTAGGTGCGGTTGCGGATATAGTCGCTCAAAGCGTTTGCTTGCATGTCGGCGTATTCGGAGGGCTGGATGGGTTGGCCAATCCGCACTTTTACCAGGGCGCCCCGCTTGTTGAACAGCTCGTGCACCAGACGGATGGTGCGCAAATAGGGGTTGATTTTACCCAGGCGGTGAAAGGTAGGGGAGTTGGCTGCGTCAAAGTAGATGGGAATCACCGGTACTTGTGCCCGCTTGATGAGCTTGGCGATGGTTAAAGACCAGGGAATGTCTTCAATGACGGGCCTGGTCCCCAGCGCCGTACGCCGTTCCGCTTTCTGATAGGTGGAAACTTCTCCGGCGGGAAAGAAGCCCAGACATCTGCCCGCTTGAAGGGTTTTTTGGCAGATGCGCATGCTGTTGATGTTCCGGGCATCCAATTTCCCGGAAAAATTGTCAACGGGCAGGAAACAATCCGCCAGCTCCGGAATCAGGGACAGCAGGTAGGTGGTCATGATTTTGTAGTCCGCGCGCCGATGACCCACCAGGTCACAGAGGATAAGGCCGTCTATACTGCCGACAGGATGGTTGGATACGGTGATGAAAGCGCCTTCCGCAGGAATGCGGGCCAGTTGTTCTTCCGGAACTTCATAACCGGCGCCAATCTCCTTGATGACGTCGCGGGAAAAGTCAGGAGCACTTTCTCCGGCAAATTTGGGCCGGGTTTTATTCACCTTGTCTATCTCCAGCACTTTAATGATGATACTGGCGGCCAGTTTACCCAGGGCCCCTTTGAGCCCCAGCATGTCCCGTAGTTTTTCAGGACCCAGTACAGCTTCGTTTTCTTTCATAGGTTATTGCGCGATAAAAGCATAAGTAATGGTCCCCATCTGCCTTGCCGGAGCGGTAGGGGAGGCCGAAAATTTGGACAGGCGGGCGGCACGGGTTGCGAATGTCCGCAGGCATTCATCGGCCGAAGAGAGACTGTTGTCCACTTTTGCGTTGACCACTGCGCCCTGGTTGTTCACCGTAATGATAACAGTCACTTCTCCCGCCCCATAGCAGCGGTATGCCGGAATGGGCAGGTGCGAGGCCTTGCGGCCGTCCAGGCTCCAGGACAGGACCGACGGACCGCTGTAGGTCCGGGGCTCTTCTTTCTGTTCCTTCACGGGCTCCGGTTTGGCTGCGGCATAGGCGTCGGGCTCTTCCTGCCGGTTCTGCCCGTCCCGCAGTTCCTGAGCCAGACGTTCGGCATCCTTGTACAGTTGGTCTGCATCAATCCCTTTGTCGTCCTTCAGGGTACTGCGGTCCACGGCCACATTCCGCATTTCCGAACTGCGCAGGGCTGTGGCCGCTTGCAACATGCGCTCCAGGTCCTGTTCCGCCAGCTCGTGCAGTTCCGCCTGTTCCTGCTGCCGCTCCAGCTCCTCCTGCTGCGTGAAATCCAGCACAAAGCTGTTTTCCCGCTGCACTTCGTATCCAATCCGGACTACCAGCAATACGATAATCACCGCGAGGTGAACGCTCACGGTGATGTACAGTCCTGCTTTGCGGTCCGGGCTCAGTTTCATTTGCGGCGTTTGGTCTTTTTCTGCTGCAGCGCCTTCTCCACAGTGGTAGTAAGGATGTCTATGGCTACTTTGTTGTGCCCGCCCTGCGGAACAATGATGTCTGCATAGCGCTTGGACGGCTCGATGAACTGCAGGTGCATGGGCTTCACCGTGTCACAATAATGCTCGATGGCGGTTTCAATGGTGCGGCCGCGCTCTGCGATATCCCGCACAATGATGCGCATGAGGCGGTCATCGTCGTCGGCGTCCACAAAAATCTTGATGTTCATCTGGTCCCGCAGCTCCTTGCAGGTGAAGATGAGGATGCCTTCCACAATAATGACATCTGCAGGCTCCACCGTAATGGTTTCTGTGGTGGAACGGGAGCAGGTGAGATAGGAATATACCGGCTGCTGGATGGTTTTCCCGCTCTTGAGTTCACGGATTTGCTGGCACATGAGTTTCCAGTCAATGGCGTCCGGGTGGTCGAAGTTGATGTTCTTCCTCTCTTCCACGGGAACATGGCTGGAGTCCTTGTAATAGGAATCCTGCGGGATAACCACCACGCGGCCCTGCAATTGGTTGACGATGGTTTTTACAACCGTTGTTTTTCCGGAACCGGAACCTCCGGCAATACCGATTACGAGCATAATATATAAGGTTAGAATTCTGCGTTTTTAGGGGTGCGGGGGAAGGGAATGACGTCGCGGATGTTGGCCATGCCGGTGACAAAGAGCAGCAGGCGCTCGAAGCCCAGGCCGAAGCCGCTGTGCGGAACGCTTCCGTAACGGCGCGTGTCGATATACCATTCCAGGTTCTTACGGGACATACCCAGCTCGTCAATACGCTGCTCCAGCTTTTCCAGGGAGGCTTCACGCTCGCTGCCGCCGATAATCTCGCCAATCTTGGGGAAGAGCACGTCCATGCCGCGTACCGTACGGCCGTCTTCGTTCTGCTTCATGTAGAAGGCTTTGATATCTTTGGGGAAGTCGATGAGGATGACGGGCTTCTGGAAGTGTTTCTCTACCAGATAACGCTCGTGCTCGCTCTGGAAGTCCGTGCCCCAGTGCACCGGGTACTCGAACTTCACGCCGCTCTCCACGGCTTTCTCCAGGATTTCCACGGCTTCCGTGTAGGTGACCTTCTGGAAGGCGATGCCAAGGACTCCCTTCATGCGCTCGATGAGGCCGTCGTCGTATTTGTCGTTCAGGAACTGGAGGTCATCCATGCAGTTGTCCAGGGCATACTGCACCAGGTATTTCACGAATTCCTCTGCCAGGGCCATGTCGTCATTGATGTCGTAGAAGGCCATTTCCGGCTCAATCATCCAGAACTCCGCCAGGTGGCGCGGGGTGTTGGAGTTCTCTGCGCGGAAGGTGGGGCCGAAGGTATAGATTTCACCCACGGCCGTGGCTCCCAGCTCACCCTCCAGCTGGCCGGAAACGGTGAGGGAGGTCTTTTTGCCGAAGAAGTCTTTGGAGAAGTCCACATTGCCCTTTTTGTCCAGCGGAATGTTCTTCAGGTCCAGGGTGGTTACCTGGAACATGTCTCCTGCGCCCTCTGCGTCGGATTCCGTGATGAGCGGGGTATGCAGGTACACAAAGCCTTTCTCATTGAAGAACTTGTGGATGGCGAAAGCCATGGCGTTGCGGATGCGAAGAACCGCACCAAAGGTGTTGGTCCTCAGGCGCATGTGGGCCACGCTGCGGAGGTATTCCAGGGTGGTGTCCTTCTTCTGGAGCGGGAAGCGCATGGGGTCGCAGTCTCCGAGAACATCAATTTCTGAGGCCTGGATTTCTACGGCCTGGCCGCTGCCCATGGAGGCCACCAGCTGACCCTTGACGGCCAGGGAGGCACCCGTGGTCACGCGTTTGAGGAGCTCTTCACTGAAGAGCTCCGTATTGGCCACGATTTGGATATTATTGATGGTGGACCCGTCGTTGAGGGCGATGAACTTCACTTGTTTGTTGCCTCGCTTGGTGCGTACCCAGCCTTTTGCCAGTACTTCCTGGCCCGGCTCCGAGGCGAGCAGAGCCTTGATTTTGGTCCTTTTCACAGTTTCCATAATTTCCGATACTTCAAATCATGCAAATATAACATTTTCCCTGCACCTTAGCAAAAAAAAGGCTCCCTGCTTTTACAGGGAGCCGGAAATGCGTTGAACCGGGGGTTACTTTTTAACCTTGATGGTCTTCTTTTCTACGGCGAAGCAAACGTCAAAGTCGTAGTCTCCAGCGTAGTATTTAACCTCCTTGACAATGCCACCGGTGGCCTCGTCGTATTCGTACTCGAAGGTAGCCTTGGCGTCGCGGTCCTGCCATTTGGCCTCGGTGCACACCTTTTCGGAGCTGCGGCCGAACAGACCGGTCTCATAGAGGAAGCGGCTCAGGCCGGCATCTTCGGAATAGGAAGTGTGGATGTCAGCCACATTGTCCTTGGTGTCGTACTTGTGCTCTTTGAGGCGGCTTCCGTCGCGGCTCCAGGTAAAGACATTCTTGTTTTGGATAACATAGGAGGTCTTAACCTCTCCGCCAATAGATGCGGTGAGCTGGAAACCGTCGGCGTCGTAGGTGTAGGTCCATACTTCCGCAGGGTCCTTGAGATTGTTGGTGAACTGGGTGCAAAGACCTTTGTCGTTCAGCTTGAGGTTGTAGATTACGATGTTCTCATCGGCCTCCGTAGTGACGTCGCAGCTTGTGAAGTCATCGTTGTAGTCAAACAGATAACCTTTTTCCTTGTCGCCTTTTACGAGAGCGGAGATAATGTGACCGTACTCGTCATAGGAGAGGTCCCAACGGGTTTCGCCAATGCGGGTAGCCTTCCAGTCATTCTCCTCGGGCCAGTCGCAGATGGCCTCGATGTAAGCGGTCTTGAGGATTACTTCCACATCTTTGTACTCGGTGCCGGGGGTCTCGCCGCCAGGGGTCTCGCCGCCGGGGGTCTCGCCGCCAGGGGTCTCGCCGCCGGGCTTTACGGTCGGTGCGGGTTTTCCGCAGGATGCCATCCCGGCCACCAGCAGGGACGCCATCAGTACATAGAATAACTTTTTCATAATAAATAAATTAAGGATTAAAAGTTAAAAAGTGTTTTATTGGTTTCAATCAGTCTGAGAATATCTTTTTCAGGGTCTTCCGTGGCTTTGGCTACGCGGTATTCGAAGGGGCAGTCTCCAAGTTTGCATGCGGTGTAGAGCGCTCCCATGTCTTTGTAATTGACGCCGTAATCCGTATTGAGGATAACATAGCTGCAAGTTCTGACCGGAACAATCTCTTCACCGAGGGAAGCATCGATGAAGCAAGTTTTGGCGGCCTGTTCCTGAAGGGCGAGGGCTTCTCTTCCCGCCTCGCCGATAGCGACAATCCCCAGTTTGGCCCCGCTTATCCTGGACTGCCAGTCCTCTTTCCAATCGGCCAGATTTTTCACGCTTAAATCACAGGGCAGGAGGGCGTAATTGCCTGCGCCGCGGCTCAGTTCCGCCATCAGGTCTCCAACCCGCTTGAAGTCTTTGTATGCCACCAGTACAAGGGAACCGCTTTCGGAGAAATTATCCGTCCTGTACACGCCCTCCCCGTCCAGCGTGATGTCGGGGATGCGGGGTTCCTCTATCTTGCGTCCCGGCCATACCTCCCCTCCGTTCATGTAGAAAGAGAACATGGTGAGGACTTCATTGAGGGCGTCCATCCAGTATGTGGAGGTGTGCGCGCCGTTGCCTACACGGTACTCGTGCGCAAAGCCGCGGTCCCGGAGCACGACGTGCAGGGAGTCGTTGGCTATCAGAAGCTGTTCTTCGTCGTCTCCGCAGGTGAAGTACCATTTCACGCTTTCAAGCGCCTGGCGGTTCTCTTCATTGAAGACATAGTAGGGACAATGCTCCTTGTAGTAGTCCGTGAGTCGGGCTTCTCCCTTTTCTCCCTTCCCGCCGAACAGCGACCCCCACTGGGTGTTCCATCCGCTGCTGCTTTCCGTCATATACTGCCGGTCCGTGCGGAAAGACATGGAAAGAGGAGCGCTGCAGAGGAAAACCTCGGGATGTTTTGCGGCAAGGACATAGGCCCCGAAGCCTCCCATGGAGTATCCCGTGACGCAGCGATGCTGCTTGTCTGGAATCGTACGGAGCGTGGCGTCAATATGCGGGACAAGTTCCTGGACAAACATGTCCATATAGTCAAAGGAATCGTCATACTTATTGACATAGTAGCACTGGTATCCCATGGGATAAACATATATCATGTCCTCGAGGCCGGCTGACTCAAGGGCCGATATCCGGTCACGGGCGTGGAGCCAGTCTCCGTTCCAGGAATTCTGGTCGTCTCCGTAGCCGTGCAGCATGTACACGACCGGATAATGCCTGTCCTCATTCTCATGATAATCCCTGGGCAGAAGAACGGAATAACGTACATCCGTGTCCAGAATGGTGCTGGAGAGCACCAAGTCCCTCTGGTAGCGGTCGGGATTGGGGTCCTGCTTTCCTTCTTCAGGGTCCGTTTTCTGCTCCTGCGGGTCCGGCTGCTTCTCCGGTGTCTTGGAGCATCCGTTGGAGGACAGCATGGCCAGCATGCAAACAAGCATTATGAAATTACACTGAATCATAGACGACCATTTCTTGTGCATACAGTTCATAATCCGGATGAGGGTTATTCAGACGGAGGGTAAGCGTGTGCTCTCCGCTTTCGAAACAATAAGAACTGAAAATCTCGTACTTGCGCTTGATGTAGTCAATCGGCATAGTAAAGTGTTCAATCTCTTTTCCGTCCAGAAGGGCCGTAACGGACGCCACATAGCTGTCATCCGCATGGCCGGTTTTCCGGACGCTGCCTTCCACTACGATGCTGTTTCCTTTGAAGCTAAGGTCCACGGAGGTTGTGAACGCTTTTTTCAGGACTCGTTTCTCCACGGGCTTGATGCCTTCAAAGCTTTGTTCGTAGCGGACAGGCTGTGGTGTTTCCACATTGAATAAGATGCTGTTTTGGCCTGTTTCGTTGCATTTTACAACCAGATTGTAGTTCTCCTGGCAGACCTGTTCCAGACTGAGCGTCGTGTACGGGAAGGGGATATCCTTGATTTTTTCGGCTCCCTTTTTCCAGTAGTCCGGGATTGCGTCATAACCGTACATGACACCCAGGATGCCCGCCGCCGATGCCGGGTTGCAGTCGGAGTCGTTTCCACATCGCGTGGCAATGTCCATCGTCTTGAGGAAATCCCCTTTTCCGTAAAGAAGGCCGATGACCACAAAGGCGCTGTTGATGGTGGCGTCAATGTTGAAGCCGTTCCAGACCCCTTCCGGGCATCCTACGTCGTTGGCATGGCGGTTGGTGACTTCGAACCAGCACTGTTTCCAGTCGTCGGGATACTTCTTCCAGTACTTGATTACATCCGAGATGGTATTGTGGAACTTGGTCCCTTCGGGGATGGTCCTGAGGGCTTCGGTCACGAGGGTGGGGATGTCTTGGCACACATAGGCCAGGGCGTACATGGCACCGATGTAAACGCCTCCGTACCAGCCGTCTCCGTAATTCATGATGTGGCCGATGCGGTCGCTAAGCTCCGAGGCCTTGTTCACCTGGCCGGGGTAGAGCATGCCAATGAAGTCGGCCTCAATCTGGAAGTCGATGTCGTCGGCGTGCGGGTTGTACTTCCAGTGCCCGCTTTCCGGGGCGCCGCGTCCGCTCAGGATATTGTAGCGGGCAGCCTGGTTGGCGTGCCAGAGTTTGTAGTCGGCGTAGGCGAAGGCGTTGGCATAGGACTCCACAGGAGCGTCCAGTCCCTCTTTCAGCATGGTTTCCATGAAGGTGAGGTCCATGTAAACGTCGTCGTAAAGGCCCGGGTCCTCGATGTACGTATCGTAAATATAGTCGTCGTACCAGGGGATGGGAATCTCCTCCATGATGAGCCCGCCCTTGTACTTGAACTCCGTGGGGCCGCCATAGGTACAGCCGATGGTCTGGCCGTACCATCCGCCTTTGATCTTGTCTATGAGGGTTGCCTCGTCAATGGTGACGGTCTGGCCATAGGGCACCTTGGGTGCCTTGGCGCAGGCTGCCAGGAGCAGGAGTGCACTAATTATGGTAATACGTATCTTCATTCTGTCTTTCGCTGTAGTATTCAATTGCGTTGATGCGGAGGAGGTACGTGTCCGGCTTGGGGTTGCGCCAGACCAGTTTGACCTGGTGCCGTCCCTCCTTCATGCCATATTTCCAGGCGGGTTCCAGTTTCCGGGAAGTGCCCTTCATGGGCAGGATGGAAACCTGATCCAGTTCCCCGTCAATCCACACTTCAATCTCTGCCACGTACGGGTCTTTTTCCTCGGCCATCGCAAACACTTCGGACCCCACGTGCTTTTTGGCTACGCGCTGGGCGTAGTCTTCCGTAATGCCCCTCAGGCACACGAGGTTACCCCAGATGACAAATCCGTTGCCAGAAAAATCGAACTCGTAGGTATCCTTGAGCCAGGCATCTTTCTGGTCGCGCATCAGGGGATAGGTATTCACGAAGTTTTGCTCCAACGGAAGGACTTCCGGCTTGGAGACAGGGATAATCACTTCATCCTCATGGATTTCACCTCCATTTTGTGCGATAAGCTGCAATGCGTGGTTATAGGAGTATCGGCTGCCTTTTTCCAGAGAAACGTCCGTTCCCTCAAAGTCCAGTTCCCAGATTTCCATGACGGGTTTGCGCCAGAATTCCGGGATGTTCTCAAGGCCATAGACTACGCCAAGCACGCCGCCCACCGTGGCGGGATTGCAGTCGGAATCCTGCCCGCAGCGGGTGGCAATCTCCATGGATTTTCCAAAGTCTCCGCCGCCATATAGCAGGCCGATGGTCACATAAGCGCTGTTGAGCTTGGCGTCAATGTCAAAGCTCAGTCCCACACCTTTGGGGCAGCCGGTGTCGGCGCCCCACTTTTTCAGGACCTCGAACCAGGTGGCTTTCCAGTCCGAGGGATATTTCCTGTGCCACTGGCGTACGTCGTTGATGCACTGCCAGAAGGTGCTCTCGTGGGGAATTGCCTCAAGGGCCATGTCCACAATTTTTGCAGGATTGTTCTCCACGAAGGCCGCGCTGTACAGGCCTGCAACGTATGCTCCGCCGTAGAATCCGTCACCGCTGTTCATGATGTGGCCCACCCTGTCCGCTATATCGAGCGCCTCGGGGAGCATGCCGGGGGCCATCAGTCCGACGAAATCGGCCTCAATCTGGAAATCCAGGTCATCGGCGTGGGGGTTGTTGAGCCAGTTTCCGGACGCCGGGGGCATAATGCCCTGGCGGACGTTGTACCTTCCCGCCTGGTTGGCGTGGGCCAGGTGATAGGGGGCATAGGCGAAGCGCATGGCCAGTTGTTCAGACGTGGCATCCAATCCCAGTTGTTCAAAGGCCTCGGCAAAGGTAAGGTCATTGTACACATCGTCAAAGAGGCCGGGTTTGCGGTCCCACCAGTGTTTCACATAGCCGTCGCCCCAGCCGATGGGAATCTCTTCCGGGATGAGGGTGCCGCAGAACTTGAACTCTGTGGGAGCACCGTACACCACGCCTATGGTCTGGCCGGCCCAGCCGCCCTTGATTTTGTCCAGGAGGGCGTCTTTCGACAGGGTGACGTCGGATTTTTCTGGCGCTGAAGCACAGGCCCAGGCAGAGAGGACGGCAGCCAGTATGATGCTATTCCGCTTCATAAACCTTGAGTTCCGTTATTGAAATAAAGGCCGATACTGCCTTGGTGTATTTGTGCCAGTGAATGAGGACGGCATCGTCTCCGATGATGCGCACGGCCGTTGTCGTAACCTTGGGGAAGGTGAAGACAAACTCGGCATTGTGCGGCTGGAAAAAGACTTCGTCCGAGTAGGGAAGAGAGGGCGTGACCGTGGCTTCTATCGGTACCCAGTTGCCGTTTTCGTCCAGATATTCCGGGTGCATGTTGCTATACCATCCGCCGAATTCCTCCAGTGGACCATAGTGGAAGGAAATCATGTCCGTCGTTACGGGCTGGCTCCAGCGGTAGCCGAAGTAGTCCTGCTTGGGCGCGTTGGATTTTTCTCCAAGCGAGTAGAAGGCCGCTCCGGGGCCGCTCTCTACGCCGTCGTTGATGACATCCACGGTGTAGGCACGATAGGAAACGGGAATGGTGAGCCAGCAGGAATCCAGCGTGGCGCGGTCCGTCTCACGGGTGGCGGCAAGGATTTCCACCGCTTCGGGGGCGATGTTGCGGCCGTGGGGAGCGGGAAGCTCAAACAGTGCGGCAGGTTCCTTGGCGGGCGTGAAACGGGCTTTACGGTTGATGGTGTAAATCTTTTCTCCGTTTTCTTCGCGCACTTTTCCGCCGCGGGCCAGGATGTTCTTTTCGGCCAGGACCACGGTACGCTCAATCAGGTCCTCGATGGATGCGTCGGGCATGTCGTAGCGGGTGACGTTGATATACCGGTCGTTGAAGGGCTTGGTCCAGTGTTCAAAAGGCATGGCACGGTCCAGCGGAACACCCGCATAGCCGTTGATCACTCCAAGGAGGCCGCACATGGTGGCAGTCTGGTTGTCGCAGTCAAAGCCCAGGGCGCAGCCAATGGAGAGGGTCTTTTCCATGTCTCCGTCTCCGTAAAGCAGGGACAGGATGCCCATGGCACCGTTCAGGTCGGCATTCCAGATGCTGCGGGTGATATCCGGTTCGTTGACGTAGAGCTCATCGGCAATTACCTTGCGGGCGGCCTTCCAGTCCTCCGGATGGCGTTTGTGCAGGTCGATACACTCGTCAATGATGCCCCGGAAGCGGTCATTTTGGGGAAGATATTCCTTTGCGTGTTTGATGAGCGTGGGAATGTCTTTTTCAAAGAAGGCTTCGGCGTACATGGCGCCGTACACTACCGTAGGGGATACGGCCCAGTCGTCGGAGGTAATGCGGGCGGCCCAGTCGGAGATGCCGGCTGCATAGGCAGGCATACCCGGAGCGGTATAGGCCCATATCTCATTGATGAGCTGCGGGTCAATCTGGAACCAGTGCGGGTTATACTCCTTCTTACCGGTAAGGGGTGGCGTGAAACCATAGTGCATCAGGCCCAGGGCGGCGCGGTTGGCCAGCCATACGCGGTCGCGGATGTGGTACATCCAATGTTCCCGCACCTGTGCGTAGGTGGGGTTCACGCCGTTTTTCTCCATCATCAGCAGATAGAGATACTCCACGTCGGTGTCATCGTCGGAGAAGGCACCGTCCACCGCTTCCATCTTGCGCATGGCCTTGTTGAAGACAAAGGGGCCTTCGCCGGGAGCGTCCACGAACTTGTTCTCATATTCCAGTCCGTAGATGTTGCCCACCATCTGCCCTATCCAGGCGCCGGCAATCTTGTCTTTGAGCTGCGTGCGGGTAATTTCCAACGGCTTCTGCGCGCAGGATGCGGCAAGAAGGAGGATAGCTGCTGACAGTATTATTGATAACTTTTTCATTCTGCGTCTGATGCACTTGAATAACCGGGATTCTGCTGTAGTTTGGGATTTGCGCCGCGCATCTCCTCGGGGATGGGCAGGAGGAGTTCGCGCTCCTGTCCGGCCTCTTTCATCCACCACTTGTCAAGATACTTTCCAAAGCGGATAAGGTCCTGCCGGCCCCATCCTTCCATGACCAGTTCATGCTGGCGCTCCCAGAGTAAGTTGTCGAGCGTGAGTTCGGCCGCCGTCATGGGTGCCAGGCCTGCACGGGTGCGGATAGTCTTGAATTCCTCGACGGCCGCGGCCTCGCCGGTCTTGTTCTGGCGCATGAGGGCTTCGACATACATCAGCACCACATCGGCATAGCGGAAGAGGATGAAGTCATTCTCCATGCCGACGCTGTAGCTGGTGAGGCTGCCGTCGCTCTGGTAGGTCCATTTGATGATTCTCGCGCCGTCCGTGCGGGACAGGCCATAGGAGAACTTGGATTCGTCAATGTTCACGTCTTCAAGGATATAGTCCCGATAGACGGGCGCACCCTTCTTATCGACGCCCACGGATATACGCCACTTGTTTCCATTGAGGTCATAGACCTGCCCGTAGAGCCAGGTGTCGCTCTTTCGGGTATCGGCAGGGTCATAGGAGGCCATGAAGTCCGGCTGGCCGATGAAGGCGCCGTTCCAGGTACCGCTGATATTCCAAATTTTTTCGCAGTCGGAATTCAGGGTAAGGCAGAAGGGATAGAATGCATTGCGGTCCGAGGTCGTGATGCCGGTGCTGTAAGGGATGGCGAAGATTGACTCGGAAGAACCCTCGTTGTGGACATCGAAATTCTCCTTGTAGGTACGGGTGAGAGCGTAGTGTCCGCTGTCCATGATGGCCTTGCACTCTGCGGCGGCTTCGGCCCACATCTCCTTGCCTATCCATACTTTAGCGTTAAGGTAAAGCTTGGCGAGGAGGAAATGTGCCATGTCCTGGTTGCATCGGCCGTAATTGACAGGCGTAGCGTGGGGATCCAGTTTGTCGATGTTTTCCTTGATTTCATTCTCGATGAAGGGGAAGAAGAAATCACGGCCTTTGACATCCGGATAGCCTTCCTGCTTCTTGTCCACGGAGTAGGGGATGTTGCCCCAGCAGTCCATGGCCATCAGATAGCAGTAGGCGCGGAGCACCTTCATTTCGGCAATGATTTTCTCCTTGTTCTCGCTCATCTCGCCGGAGTTTGAAACTTCGTAAATTACGTCGTTGCAGCCGGCGATGATATTGAAGCAGAATTCCCATGCCGTGCGGATGAGTTTGTTGTTGGTTTGCATCTTATGGGTCTGAATCTCACGGTAACGGGGTTCAGACCAGCTTCCGTTGTAGGATTTGGGCACGGCCACCTCATTGCTCAGTTGCATGATGAGCGTCCACATGCTCTGTTCCACACCCCAGTTCTGCAGCAGGGTATATGGCCTTGCGCTGTAGGTTATAAGCTGCGATTCCGACTTGAAGAATTCTTCCTTGGGCAGCTGTGAATAGGGGGTTTCTTCCAGATTGGTGCAGGCGGTAAACCCGCAGGCCGCTATTCCAAGTATATATAGAAACTTTTTCATGGTAATCTCACATTAGAAGGTTATTGAAGCGCCCAGTGTGAAACTTCTGGTACGGGGATAGTAGCTGAGCGGAGCAATGCCCGGTGCCAGGCCGGAGAGTGAGACCTCGGGGTCAACGCCGGTATAGCCGGTGAGGATAAATACATTCTGGGCGGTTGCATAGACGCGAATTCCCTTTACATATTTGTTTTCCAGAGGAATGCTGTAGGTGAGGGAGATGTTGTCGAGCTTCAGGTACGTGGCGTCTTCCAGATATTTGGAAGAGTAAACCACGCCGCCGGTATAATCCTGGTCGTACAACCAGGATTCCTGGATGTTCTGGAGGCCCATGTTGGTGATGTTTTCATACACGCCCCGCATCTGGTTGAGCACCTTTCCGCCGATAGCGGCGCGGAAAGTGGCGCTGAGGGAAAGGTTTTTCCAGGAAACGCTGTTGCTCCAGCCGAGGTTGAAGTCCGGGTAGGCGCTTCCGAGCCATTTCCACTCGTTTTCGTCGTCGGTGGAGACCATGGCGTTGCCGGTTTCTTTGTCCGTGCCCAGGAATTCGGGGCCATAGAAACTGCCGAGGCTCTTTCCTTCTTCAAGGCGCTGGGTATAGACGCCCAGCGGGGTGTTCACCCAGCCGATCCTGTACTCCTGTCCCTGGAACTCCTCGTTGGTGAACTTGATGAGTTTGTTGGCGTTTTTGGAGAAGATGAGGGTGGTGTTCCATTCCCAGTCGTTGGTTTTGACGGGGATGGCATTGATGGTGACCTCTATACCGCTGTTGCTGATGGCGCCTACGTTGGTAAAGAACGATTTGTAGTCGTACGGGGGCACGGGAACGGCATAGTCATAGAGCAGGTCCGTGGTCAAACGGTAATAGTAGTCGATGGTACCGCCGAGACGGCCCTTGAGCACGCTCCAGTCTATACCGATATTGAATTCCGACTTCTTTTCCCATCCGAGGTCGGGGTTGGCGTTGCTGGCGGGAACGTAGGTGTTGTACCACTTGCCGTTTGAGTAAAAGAGCCCGCTGGTGGCCATCAGGAACAGTGACCTGTAGTTGTCGAAGTCCTGGTTCCCGGTCACGCCGTAACCAGCACGCAGCTTCAGCTCCTCAAGCCATGAGACATTTTTCATGAAATTTTCCTGGGTGATGCGCCAGCCGAGGCTTACGGCGGGGAACCAACCCCACTTGTGCTGGGAACCAAAGCGGGAAGAACCGTCCCTTCTGAGGGAAACGGAAGCCAGATACTTGTCGCCATAGTTATACATGACGCGGCCGAAGAAAGCGATGTACCTGCTGTCCGACCTGTAAGAACTCATATCGGCCATGCCGTCTTTAAGGGCGTATCCGGAACCGATATTGTCCGTTCCGAAGTAATCCGTGTCAAAACTGTAGTTGTACTGGTAGGCGCTGCGGTATCCGCGCGTCTGGTAAGTATAGCCCAGGATACCCTGCACATTGTGCTTCCCGAAGCTGTTGTTGTAACTGATGGTGGACTCATACTGGAGATCGGTCGAGGAGGCATTCTCAATTTCGGCCGAACCCATCATGCCGGTTTCTCCGGGATAGAAGCGGGTTTTGTAGTCACGGCTTTCCCTGCGGGTGATGCCGTAGCTGATGAAGTTGTCCCATTTGAGGCCCTTCACGGGCAGGATGTTAAGGGTTGCACGGCCGTTTACGCCGACCATGTCAACGTCGGTTTCGCCGTTTCTCTCGTTGAGCATGGCCACGGGGTTGTAGTAGTCCATGGCCGTGACGGTGAAGTATCCGCCGTGTTCCTTGTCGTCGGGGTCCAGAACGGCTTCCGTGGGGTTATGGATGAATGCCTGACGGAAGATGCCGGAGCGGGTTCCGTTGTATTTGCGTTTGGCGTAGCTGAGGTTGTAGTCGAAGGAAAGCCATCCCTGCAGCGCTTCCTGACGGATATTGGTCTTGATCAGGTATTTGCTTGCATCGTTCTTGCGGAGGATACCCTGGTTCCGTTCGACATTCAGGACCGTACGGTGGGAGAATTTCTCGGAGCCGCCTGCAATGGCAAGGCTGTGCTTGTGGCTGATGGGGACACGGGTAACCTGCTCGAACCAGTCCGTGTCCGAACCGTACAGGTATGCGTCGCCGCCGTTGACATAGGCGGTCACGGCGTCCTTGAACTGGCTGGCGTTCATCGGCTTGGCCCTTGAGAGGACGGTCTGGACGGAAACCTGGCCGTCATACTCCACGCTGGTTTTGCCGGAGCGTGCACGCTTTGTGTTGATGATGATGACGCCGTTGGTGCCGCGGGTGCCGTAAATGGCGGCGGCGGAACCGTCCTTCAGGACATCCATGGACTCCACTTCCTGGAAGTTGATGGAGCTGAGGTCGGCATCTACGACACCGTCAATGATGATGAGGGGGCCCTGCCCTGCACTGAGGGTATTGGTGCCTCGGAGCAGAATTTCAAAGGAACCGTTCGGGTCTCCACCGTTGGGGTTGGTAATCTGCAGACCGGCGACCTTGCCCTGAAGCATGCCTGCGGGGCTGTTGAAGGCACCCTTGTCAAAGTCTTCGCTGCGGAGGCTGGTGACCGAGCCGGTGACTTCCTTCTTGGTGGTTGTACCGTAACCGATGGCTACGGATTCGTTGAGCATGGTCGCCTCGGAGGGACTCATGGAAATATTGTACTGTGCGGCTCCCGTTACGGTGAACAGATAGTCGTCATATCCCAGATAGGAAACTGTAATTTCCTGCCCCTGGCGCACGGACATGGAGAATTTTCCGTTGGCATCCGTGATGGCGTACGCCTGGCTTCCGGCAGCGACCAGGGTTGCTCCGGGAAGGGGTTCGGAACGTTCATCCCTAACAGTGCCGGAGATGGTCTTGTTCTGTGCGAATGCGGTGATGCCGGCCAGAAGGAGGACGGCGGCTGCAATCGTCATTTTCTTAATTGTAATCATAACCAGTTGTGAATTACATTCCTGCTACAACAATACATGACAGTCCGGCCACGAAGAGGGCGAACATGAGGGCCAGAAGGCTATAGACATTCTTCGAGGCGCCTTTGAATTCCTTCCAGATGAATACGCCCCAGATAGCTGCAATCATGGGTGCGCCCTGGCCAAGTGCATAGGAAACGGCTGCGCCTGCTTCACCTGCGCTGATGTAGTTGAGAGATGTACCCAGGGCCCAGATGGCGCCGCCGAGCATGCCTACGAGGTGCGTTTTGAAGTTGCCCTTGAAATACTGGGCGTAGGTGACAGGTTCTCCCACGAAGGGTTTCTTCATCACGATGGTGTTCACGACGAAGTTGCTGAGAACCACGCCCAGGGCAAAGATGACCATGGCGGTGTAGGGGGTGAGCTTGCCGGCTGCGGGGTGATGGAAATCGGCCAGGTCCACGCCGTTGTAAACAAGCGCGGAGAAGAAGGACATCACAAGGCCGGCGATGATGGCCAGGATGACGCCCTTGCGGTTTTGTTTGGGGTCACGCTGCTCGTTGGAAACCTTGCCGGAAGCGATGCCGTTGCATACGACGGCCGCCACCACGAGGGCGACGCCCAGCCAGAGAAGGCCGGTATTCTGCCCTTCCGTGGGGTGCAGAAGCAAGTTATTCAATACGCCCATCACCAGTGCGATGCCAACGCCAAGCGGGAAGGCTACGGCCATGCCGGCAATGGAGGTGGAGGCGGAAAGCAGAATGTTGGATACATTGAACACCACGGCACCGAGGAGCACCCATCCGATGCTGGACCAGTCGGCCTGAGCAAGGTCCTGAAGGAAGGGCCGTCCCTCTGTGCCGATACTGCCGGCCGTGAAGGCCAGGAGCAGGGAGAAGAGGAGCATGCCGATGACATAGTCCCAATAGAAAAGCTCATAGCGCCAACTCTTTGCCGCGAGTTTCTGGGTGTTTCCCCATGAGCCCCAGCAGAGCATTGTGATAAAGCAGAAAATTACTGCGAGAGAGTAACTGCCAACGATGAACATAGTCTTATAATTTAAATGTTAATATCTTTACGGAAAGGGATGGAGTTCTGCGCGCCCATCTTTTGTACGGTGAGGGCCGATGCCGCTGTGGCGAACTCGGTGGCTTCCTTCAGCGTTTTGCCTTCCGAAAGCGCGACACACAGTGCGCCGCAGAATGTATCGCCGGCTGCAGTGGTGTCCACGGCCTTCACCTTATGCGCAGGGACAAAGACGGCAGGCCCTCCGTCGCAGATGAGGGCTCCTTTGCTGCCCATGGTGACGATGAGCAGGCCAACGCCCTTGGCCTGCATGGCGGCTGCCGCTTTCTCCGCCTGGGCCGTATCTCCAACGGGCAGGCCGCTGTAGGTGGAAAGCTCGGTCTCGTTGGGAATGAACAGGTCAATGTGGCAGAAGAGCTCTTCCGGAAGCGGACAGGCCGGTGCCGGGTTCAGCACCACCATGGCCCCGGCCTCGTGTGCCAGTTTGGCAGCCTTGAGCACCGAAGGAATGGGGGTTTCCAGTTGGAGCAGCAGGATGCTGCAGTGTTCAATGGCTTCCCTGGATGCGTCAATGTCGGCCTCTGTCAGGTCTCCATTGGCACCGGAAGCTACTACAATGCAGTTTTCCGCATGGTCGTCCACATAAATAAGGGCTACGCCCGAGGGAAGGGAAGAACGGAGGATGCCGGAGGTGTCCAGCCCTTCCGCCTTATACTGCGCAATGGCATTGTCGCCGAACATGTCCCGGCCCACTTTGCAGATGAATTGAACATTTCCGCCCAGTCTTTGGGCGGCCACGGCCTGGTTGGCGCCTTTCCCGCCGGCTCCCATGGTGAAAACTCCCCCCAGGACGGTTTCTCCGGGGCGGGGAAGGGCATGCGTTTTGGCCGTCATGTCGGTATTGCTACTACCGATGACAAGGATTTTGTTATTGGCCATATCCTTTCGTTTTAGTGTCTTGTTTCGTTTTGCGCAATCGATTGTGCACCCGGGAATTTCTACTTTTTTGGGGCAAAAGGTTTATGATTCAGTGGGTCCCTCGGCGCAATCGATTGTGCATTCTTGCAACAAATATAAGGAATTATTTTAATAATTGTACAGGTCCGTTAAAATTTTTTCGTCATTTTTCGTACCTTTGCAGGTGCTTCTTTATCATGTCGGAGAAAAACAATATATTTTCCATATCAGAGCGCACGGGCTATTCTGCTTCTACGGTTTCCCGCGTCCTTTCTGGAAAGGCGCAGAAATACCGTATCAGCCAAGCGGCCGTGGACATCATTACACAGGAGGCAGAACGGTGTCATTATCGGCCCAATCTTCTGGCGCAGAGCCTGCGTACGCAGAAGACCCATATCATCGGCTTGCTTGTTCCCGGTATCGAAAACCCTTTTTTCGCCAACCTGGCTTCCATTCTTATCAGTTTATTGGATGCCCGTGGTTATCGTACCCTGCTGGCGGATTCGCGTGAGTCGGCCGACGAGGAGTTGCAAGAACTGGAAATGTTGCTGCGCGGGGGAGTTGACGGCATTATTTGCGTCCCCGTTGCGGAGACGCCGGACATGCATGAGAAGGTAGCCCGCCAAATCCCGATGGTGCTTATCGACCGTCATTTCCGAAATACCTCGTTGCCTTATGTGTGCACGGACAACTATTCCGGCGCCCGAATGGTTTCCGAGTTGTTGCTGCGGAAGGGATACAAACGTATCCTGGCTGTTCAGGGTGTTCCGGCCTCCATGCCCAATCAGGAGCGCGTGCGGGGCCTTATCGACGTGCTGGAAGGAAGTGGTGTCTCCTTCGACATCAGGGGCGATGCCTTTTCCATAGAAAACGGGTATCGTGAGACACTCGGTTCTTTCCGGGAGCGGGAATATGACGCCGTGTTTGCCTTCAGCGCTACTATTCTGTTGGGGGTCGTCAAAGCGCTCTGGGAGTGTAAGCGGTTCATCGGTAAAGATGTGGGTGTGGTCTCTTACGACAACAATGGATTTCTGGAATTCATGGAACCGGCCATCACATGTGTGGAGCAACCTTTGAGAGAGAGTGCCGAGTTGGTCGTAGATACGCTCTTTTCCATTATTGACGCACGTCGCCTCGGCAATCCCGATCCGGAGCCGCTCCAGCAATTGGTTTCTCCCAAATTAATACTGCGGGACAGCTGTTAGGCCGTCCCTTTTTCAGAGTTTCCAGAGTACTTTGTACTTGCGCTCGTTGTGATAGTGCATTTCTTCCCCAATTCGGCAAGCCTTGCGGGGCAGGAGGGTCAGGTATTCTTTTTTATAGGGCGAATCGGACGCCTCAATCCGCTTCCGGAGGCGGGTTTTGATGCGGCTGGCATCTTCCGGACCGCCCAGGCCGGCCATGAGGGCGATAAACTGATTGGTGAACCCGGCGGCTGTATAACTGAACACCAGGATGGATTTTCGGGACAGGGTGGGGAAGTCCTCGTGCAGGCGGGACAGGATGCCGTGCATTTCCCGCTCCATCTTTTCCTGCAGCATTCCTGGCGCCTTCGGACCGCCAAGTATCTTCTGAAGGACCTCCATACACCGTTTCCGGCGATAGTCATCCGAGAAGTGGAGCTGTTCGGCTTCCAGCCATTGGGTGGCAAATACGGCCAGGCTCACCAGCTCGTGGTGCATGAATACGCTTTGCAGCTTTCTGCGGGTGCTGCGTCCCATTTTGGCTTTTGTTTTCATGTTACTTTAGCGTTTAGATTAGTGAAAATGGAGGCGCTAAAGTAGCCCAAAAGGAACACAAAAAAGCAGCCCCGAAGAGCTGCTTTTAAATAGAGAGATGTAATCCCTTAGTCTTTCGCCGGTTTACGGGCGGAATACATGATTTTAAGGGCGGAGCAGCGGCGCAGCTCCTGTTTTACATCGGAGACGATACCCATGCGGACGTCCTGGTCCACCTTGAGGTTCACGGTCATCAGGGACCGTTCTGCCTCGGACATGGCGTCACGTTCTGCGGCGATAAAGTCGCGGATATCTGCAACTGTCTTGAAAGAGTCGTTGAGCTGGATACGGGCATCGGTACCATACATGGCCTGATACTGCAGGGTAGGGGAACCGATGAGAATATTGGCGCTCAGGTCTTTTCTCTCCAGTTTGGCAACCTCGGAGGCAACAGGTACAGTAACCTTTACCTTCTGCTCCGTTTCACGCATCTGCGTGGTCACCATGAAGAAGAACAGGAGCATGAACACGATATCGGACAGGGAGTTCGATGATGCCTCCGGGACTTCCTTCTTATTGCTGGAACTTCCAAATTTTGACATAATTTTACCTCCTATTATTTTTTACCGGTATCCTTAGGTTCTGCCTCGGAGATGTTCTGAGGCACAGCCTTCTTAACAATGTCCTGCTCAGCTTCGGTGAGTTTGGAGAACTTTTTGCCAAAGTTGGCTCTGGCGAAGTCGTCGCGGAGTTCGTTCACGGCCTTCACCAGCTCATTCTGTACCTGAAGGTATGCCTGATAACTGGTACCACGGTCGTTCTGCAGGGAGATAACGCCCTTGGAGACCATGTAGGTTTTGCCCTCAATTTCCTTGGGCTCCTTTTCCGGGAGGTTGGGGTCATTGGTGGGGTTGGTGAGGAACTCTTTGATTTTGTCTTTCAAGTATAAGATATCCATGGGCTCGCTACCGGCAAACAACTTATCGGCAGAGTTGATTCTGACGATGATGATGTTACGGCGGTTCACCTTCTGGTCCTGGGCCTGTTTGTCATCAGGGATAGGAGGAAGGCGGCGCTGCAGACCGGACTGGTCCCCCATGGTGGTAGTCATGAGGAAGTAGCACAGCAGCAGGAATGCAATGTCAGCCGTGGATCCGATTGTTCCGATTTTTCTTCTTGCCATGGTTTCTCTTATTTTTTGCGGATGGCCATAATGACTTCACCTGCGATGATCGAAAGGAGGGCGCAGACACCTACGATGTAAGCGAGGTTGAGGATGGTGTCGGTCATTTTGAGCTCAGAAGCGGTCGGGGGCTTGGGACCGGAGAATCCGATTGGCGGGTTGCCCGGGGAAATCAGATACACAAGGCCGGCCAGGACGGCTGCGCCAAGCACATAAATGCCGAGTTTAACAAGACTCTTAGGGTCGGTGATGGCGCGGATGTAGATACCCACGCAAATCACGGCTGCGAGGGCGATGCCCAGCACGATGTATGCCCAGGTAAGGAGCACGTTCGTTGCGGCACCGTCATTGGCCTCGAATCCCGTAAAGAAACCCCAGACCAGCACGCAGACGCTCAGGCCCATGAGAACCCAGAGGACAATCTTGAAAATTTTAGCGTATTTCTGGTTTTCCATTGTAATTGGAATTTAAGGGGTTAACTTATTTCTTCTTGTTGTATTTTACCATAGCGTCCACGAAGCGGATGGAGGAGTCTTCCATGTCGAGGGACAGCGCATCAATCTTGGCAATGATGTAGTTGTAGAAGATCTGGAGGATCATAGCAACGATAAGACCGCCCACAGTGGTGATGAGGGCCACCTTCATACCGCCGGCAACAACGTTCGGGGAAATATCACCGGCTGCCTGGATGGCGTCGAAGGCCTGGATCATACCGATAACGGTACCAAGGAATCCCAGGGACGGGGCGATACCAATGAACAGAGCCAGCCAGCTGAGGCCGTTCTCCATGAGGCTCATCTGAACACCGCCATAGGAAACGATGGTCTTTTCCACTACATCTACGCCCTGGTCTGCGCGGAGCAGGCCCTGATAGAAGATGCTGGCCACGGGACCGCGGGTTTCACGGCATACTTTCTTTGCTTCTTCGATACCGCCTTTTTCAAGAGCAGCTTCCACGGCCTCGAGGAGCTTGGTGGTGTTGGTCTTGGAGAAAGCCAGGTACAGGATGCGCTCAATGGCGATAGCCATACCAAGGATAAGGCAGATGATGATCAGGGACATGAAGCCAGCACCACCGTCGATGAACTTGGTTTTGAGCTGCTGGTGGAGGGGAACTTCCTCACCGGAACCGGCGAACAGATCCACAACCTCTTCAGCTTTTTCTACCTGCTGAGCAGCGGCGGGGGCGGCAGCCTCCTCCTGAGCGGAAGCGATGTTTGCAGTGAAGGTCATAAGACCGGCGACTGCCAAAAACATGAAAAACTTTTTCATAATTGTTTTTGTGTTGTTAGTTATTAAGTTGAATTAGTTAATGAATTAATTTCTCATTTGGTCGTGCAATTTAGGAATTATTTTCCAAACGGCCAAAGTTTATTTGCTTATTTCGCCACAAAGGTCTTTCTCCAACATGGTTTTCACCCACTTGTTATTGTCGCTTCTGCCCATGAGCGAGAACAGTTTTCCCAGGGCTGCTTCCGTGGTAATATCGGCCCCGGAGAGCACTCCGGCGTGCTTCAGGCTGGCTCCGGTGGCGTACAGGTCCATGTTCACCGTTCCGGCCTTGCACTGGGTTACATTGAGCAGAATCTTCCCGGCATCGCTGGCTTCTTTAATCAAATCCAGGAACCAGGGCTTGGAAAGGGCGTTGCCCGAACCGTATGTCTCTATGATGCAGGCGCGTGTCTGCGGGTCCGCCACGACGGCGCGCATCACCTGCGGGGTCATGCCGGGATGCACTTTGAGGATAGCCACACGTGTGTCCAGCTGGGACTGTACCCGGAGGATGGCGTCCCAATAAACGGGTTTGCGGATAATGTCCGTGTTGTAGCGGATGTTGATGCCGGCCTCTGCCAGGGGAGGACAGTTGGGGGAGGCGAACGCATTGAATGCCTCCGCGCTGTATTTGGTGGAGCGGTTCCCCCGCAGCAGCTTGGAGTCAAAGTAAATGCACACTTCCGGCACCCTTGCGTGTCCTTCATGGTCCTTGGCGGCGGCAATTTCCACGGCCGAAATCAGGTTTTCCTTGCCGTCGGTCCGCGGAACGCCGATAGGAAGCTGGCTCCCGGTGAAGACCACCGGCTTGGTGAGGCCTTCCAGCATGAAGCTCAGGGCCGATGCACTGTAGGCCATGGTGTCTGTTCCATGCAGAATCACAAAGCCGTCATAGTCCTCGTAGCGCTCGCTGATAAGCTGCGCGAGCTGCACCCAGATGGCCGGTTCCATGTCCGAGGAGTCAATGAGCGGGTCAAAGGTAAAGGCGTCAATCTGCACGCCGAACTTGTTCAGTTCCGGCACTTCTTCCTTGATCTGGCTGAAGTCGAAGGGCTTCAGGGTGCCGTCCTGCGGGTCCTCCTTCATGCCGATGGTGCCCCCGGTGTAAATGATGAGTATGGACGATTTCATAGGTTAAACAAGCGTATGGCGTTATCCGTGGTGATGGTTTCGATATCGTTGAGGCTCAAGCCTTTAACTTCTGCCAGTCTGGCGGCGATGAGGGGCAGATAGGCGCTCTCGTTGCGCTTTCCGCGGTAGGGGGTGGGCGCCAGGTAGGGGGCGTCGGTCTCCAGCAGGATGTGCTCCATGGGGATGCGGGCTACAGCGGCGGGCAGTCCGGAATTCTTGAAGGTAAGCACCCCGCCTATTCCCACGGAAAAATCCCCGCTCCGCCTGGCGCGCTCATAAACTTCATAACTGCCGGAGAAGCAGTGCAGGTTGCCCCTGAGGTGCAGGTGGCGGGAGTCCTCCAGGACGGCAAAAAAGTCCTCCCAGGCATCCCTAAGGTGGATGTTCACCGGCAAATCCAGCTTGGCCGCCAGCTCAAACTGCAAGCGCAGGACTTCCTTCTGCTCCTTGGCGAACTCCTTCCCCTCATGATAGTCCAGCCCGATCTCGCCAATGGCGGTAAAATTTGCATCTCCCGCCGCAAGGCGGTACACCTGGTCCAGTTCCTCCTTCCAGTCCGCGTTCACCGAGCCGGGATACAGGCCCAGCATCTGGTAGAGCACCCCCGGGTGCTTCCGGCCCAACGCCCACATGGCCGGGCGCTCATGGCTGTCGATATCGGCCTGAATCATTTTCCCCACGCCTGCCTCCAATGCACGCTGAATGGCCGCCTCCGCATCCGGGAGCAGCCACTGGTCGTAGAAATGGGTATGCGTATCCACAAACATATCCACAAACATATCCACAAATATAAGAAATTATTCCCAAATGTAATGAGATACACTCGGCCTTTGGCCTCGGTATGACACTCATTACTCGGCCTTTGGCCTCGGTATGACACTCATTCCCACTCCGGAGCGAGCGAGCAGCGGCGGAGCAGGTCCGTGCGCAGGAAGCCGGCGGCCTCCAGGGTGCTCACAGCCGTCATCACGGCGGCAAAAGGCCGGTGCAGGCAGGCCGACAGCTCCTCCACCGTCACGCCGCGATTTTTCTGGACCATGAGGCCGGCGTCCAGTTCCGTGGATCCGTCCCCGAACTGCCGCCGGAGGGCATCGGCAAAGACATTTGCGCCTCCGGAAGCTTTCCGTGCCGGCGCCCCAAGTCCCAGCCGCGCCACCAGTTCTTCCGGCGTGGTGATGATTTCCGCCATGTTCTCATGGATGAGGGAATTGCACCCGGCGCTGCGGAGGTCGTCGGCCCGTCCGGGAAGCGCATGCACGTCCCGTCCGTAGTCCACCGCGTACCGTGCGGTCATCAGGGAACCGCCCTTGCTTTTGGATTCCACCACGACAACCGCCCGCACCAGCGCGGCGATAATCCGGTTCCGCCGCAGAAAATTCAGCGCCACCGGCGCCGTATCCATCGGGTAGTCCGTCACCAAAGCGCATCCCGGCGTGCCAACCATTTGCATGGCCAGGCGCTCGTGTTGCCAGGGATAAATTTTGTCGATGCCCGTGGGCAGTACGCCAATCGTCGGCAAAGCGCATTCCAGGGCTGTCTGGTGTGCAATTCCGTCGGCCCCCAGCGCCATGCCGCTGACAATGCAGGGCTGCACCCGGGCGCGCGCCATGGCTTCCACCAGTTTGCGGCACCAGGCCCGTCCATACGGACTCAGGTCCCGTGTCCCCACCACGCCCACCAGGGGGCGCATTTCAAAGATTTGCGCAGGCGGCGTGCTTCCATTCAGGTAAAGGCCCAGCGGAGGGTCCGGTATTTCCCGCAGCGGGGACGGGTAGTCGTCGTCCAGGAAGCCCAGGAAGCGGAAGCCTTGCTCCTGCATCCGGGCCAGTTCCCTGTCCGCCCAGTCCAGCATGGCAGGCCCCACCTGCGCCACCAGCTCCGGATGTCCCGGGGCCTGCAGTTCCGGGGTGGAAAAAACAGCCATTGCACTTCCCGTCTTCTCCACGAGGCCCAGGGCCAGCCGCGGATGATAGCCAAAAATCTTGTTCAGCGCGCAAAGCGCCACTTGTTCGTCATGTTGCGTCATGCCGCGAAAGTAGCACTTAGAAAACAAAAACAACGCAATCGTAAAAAAAATTGCGTTGTTTCACATGTTTTTTTGCTGTTTCTACCGATTCGGTAAAAAAATTACACGATAAGAAGGGCGTCTCCGTAGGGACCGAACTTGTAGCCTTCCTTCAGCGCTTCCTCGTAGGCGGCCATCACCGGCTTGTATCCGCCGAAGGCCGCGACGCTCATGAGCATGGTGCTCTGCGGCAGGTGGAAGTTGGAGACGATGGCATCCGGCACGGAGTAGTCGTACGGCGGGAAGATGAACTTGTTGGTCCAGCCGTCGAAGGCATTTACCTCATGGGTGGTGGTTACGTATGTCTCCAGTCCGCGCATGACGGTGGCCCCGATGGCGCACACTTTTTTGCCGGAACGTTTGGCCCGGTTGATGATCGTGGCCGCCTCCTCGGTGATGATGAGCCGCTCGGAGTCCATCCGGTGCTTGGAGAGGTCTTCCACATCCACGCTGCGGAAGTGGCCTATCCCCATGTGCACGGTAATGAATGCCTTCTCGATATCCTTGAGAATCATGCGGTTGAATAGTTCACGGCTGAAGTGCAGACCGGCGGCGGGCGCACTTACGGCACCTTCGTTTGCGGCGAAGATGGTCTGGTAGTTCTCCACATCCTCCGGGGTGGTTTTTTCCTTCACCCATTCCGGAACATAGGGCTCTCCCAGAGCGAACAGGGCCTCCTTGAAATCCTCGTACGGGCCGTCGAAGAGGAAACGCAGGGTGCGGCCGCGGGACGTGGTATTGTCAATTACCTCCGCCACCATGGACTCGTCTTCACCGAAGTAAAGTTTGTTGCCGATACGGATTTTGCGGGCCGGGTCCACGATGACATCCCACAGGCGCTGCTCACGGTTGAGCTCGCGGAGCAGGAGGACCATGATGTCCGCCCCGGTCTTTTCCTTTTTGCCGTACAGGCGCGCAGGAAAGACTTTGGTATCGTTGAGGACAAAGACGTCGCCTTTGCCGAAATAGTCGATGATATCCTTGAAGATCCGGTGCTCAATTTCGCCGGTATTCTTGTGCAGAACCATCAGACGGGCTTCGTCCCGCCAGCGGGGAGGGTTCTGGGCAATCCGATCCTGGGTAAGATCGAAGTTGAATTGTGAAAGTTTCATTACTCCGTTTGTTTCGATACTTATATAATACGGAGGATTTGTGAAAATAGTTTCAGGAGATTCACTCGCTTCGCTCGGAATGACAGCGGTTGTTTTGCCCAGGACGACAGCGGTTGTTTTGCCCAGGACGACAGCGGTTGTTTTGCCCAGGACGGCAGCGGTTATTTCCGGTTATAGGCATCCAGACGGGCCTGGGCGCCGGCGCGGTCGGTTTCCGTCTCTCCGTGGGCGGCCATGAGGGCCAGGTACTTCTTCTCCAGCTTCACGTCTTTGAGCGCGCGGGCCATCAGCAGGCTGTTTTTCAGGGCCGTCATGTCACCGGGGTGCTTCTTGAGCACCTGGTCGTAGTATTTCCGTGCCTTCTTGTAGTCCTTCTTCACCAGATAATAGGACCCTAAATTGTCCATAAACAGGGGATGGTCCTTTTTGTAGCTGAGCAAGTGCTCGGAGAAGGCCTTGAACGCCTCCAAGGAAGTGGGCGTGTTTATCCGGAAAAGGGCGGCGCAGTAATCCTGCATAATGGCTTCGAACTGCTCCGGCGTCACCGTGCCCAGCTGTTCATGCACCCAGTCCGGCTTGCGGGTATAGTGGAATGTGGCCAGGGCCTTGAGTTCCTGCAGCGTCATTTCCGGCTTTTCCTTCTCATAGGCCATGAGGGCGCTGATTTTCGCCATCTGCCAGTCCAGGCGGTTCTGGGCGGTGGCTATAGCCTTGCCGATAGCCGTGTTGGCCTCTGCAAACAGCGCATCGTCATAGTCAGTCACTTCAAAGTAATTCACCTTTTTCCCCAGTGAGTCCTTCATGGGTAGGAGCGGCGGATTGCCTAAATAGCGTTCCTGTTCCATGGGAACGACACGGGAACTTTGGCTCCGCGCAAAACAGAAAGAGAAGCGGGCCAGCAGCTGGTTGACGTCTTCCGGCCAGGCGGCTTCCCATTTGTTCAGCAGGGTTTCCACGCCCAGGCCGTCGGCCCCCACCCGGTCCACCAGGTTGTTGTAGCGGCGCAGATAGTCCTCTTTGGTTTCCTGGGCGCTTAACGGGGCCAGGCATACAAGGCCCAGCAGGAGGAGGAGCAAATGTTTTTTCATCGGATATCCATTCTAATGCGTTTGGCTTTGGGGTACAGGTTGTTACACCGTTTTCCCAGGTTCTTGGCCGGGCCCAGCGGGAGGCCCTGATAGCCAATGGTGAGCGGGCCCGTGGGCGCTTCCGGGGAGAGCACCAGGGCATCTCCGTGCAAATACCGCAGCGCAGTTTCGCGGTCCACGTCCCAGCGGGGAAGGGCCTCCGGAGCGGAGGGACGTTCTGCCCGGAACAGGGTAAACGGATCCCCGGCGCGAACCGGTTCCGCCTCTCCCTGTTTGCGGAGTACGGCCGCATATTGTCCCTCGCCGGGAACCAGGCCCGGCAGCAGGGCATAGCCATGGCGGGTGGGAACGGCGGGGGAGGCATCGGCCAGGACAGGGACAATGTCCGCGCCCAGCGTCTCCGCCGCCCAGGCAACGGTGTCGTCGTTTTCCAGGTGATTGAAGGTACAGGTGGAGTAAACCAGCCAGCCGCCCGGCTTGAGCGCGGGCCAGATGTCCCTGAGAATGCGGCGGGAGCGCGCTGCGCAGAAGTCCACCGTCTCGGGCGACCATTCCGCCACCGCCTGCGCGTCCTTGCGGAACATGCCCTCGCCGGAGCAGGGGACATCGGCCACAATGACATCGAACAGGGCGTTGGCGCCAAAGGCCGACGGATCCCTGGAAACCGTGCCTACACGCGCGTCCCCCCAGGTTTCCACATTGCTGCGGAGCACGCCGTAGCGGGCGCGCATCACCTCGTTGGAGAGCAGGGAGAAACGGTCTCCGAAGCGCTCGCGGAGCGAGGCGGCCAGGTCCGTGGTTTTGCCGCCGGGTGCGGCGCAGAGGTCCAGCACGGCGGCACCTTCCTGCAGCGGCAGTTGGCGGAACACGTGGCCCACATACATGGCCGATGTGTCCTGGACGTAATAGGCCCCGGCATGGAACAGCGGATCCAGCGTGAATACCGGCCGTTCTCCCAGCAGGTAGCCGTACGGGCTCCAGGGCACCGGCGTGGCGTCCGGGAACGGACAGGTGCGCAGCTTGGCCGGGTTCAGGCGGATGGATACGGACGGCGCCGCCCCCAGTGCCTCTACCACCGTTGCAGCCCGTTCCGCCCCCACCGATGCGGTGAGCATCGGCTCAAATTTATCCGGAAACCTTGTCATTCTGGGCGCATTCTTCTGTCATTCTGGGCGCAGCGAAGAATCTATTTGGCCCAGTTGGACGGGTCGAACCCTTCCGGCATTTTGCCGTTGGAGGCGTCCACCAGGCCGTCCACCACCTTGTCCAGCGCTTCTTTCACCTTGCCGGAGAGCATCATCTTCATCATCAGGTTCAGCTCCGCTTCCACATTGATCCAGAAGTCCGTCTTGTACGGGTCCTCCCGGCAGGGTTCGAAGTGAAGGACTACGTGAAAGGCGAAGGGCGCGTCAAAATCCACCAGCTCGATGCGGGAGTAGGGGACGCGCTGATGCACCTTTACCCCGATATGGAAACCCTGCACCGTGGCGGTGAGGGTGTCGTAGTCGGCCGTAATCATGTCTTTTTTGTCTTCCGGGAGCATGCGCTGGAAGTTCTGGAGGTCCACAAAAGACATGTACATCTCGTACGGTTGACGCGAAACGATGCCGTGTTTGCTTTCGATTTCAGTCATAAGTTCGTATATTTGTGCTTGCAAAGATAGCAAAAACCATGCACAAAATCTACTTCGAGAAACGCTGCATCATCATTTGTTCGCCGGAAGAGGAAGCCCTGGCAGACCCTAACTCCGTGGAGTTCCACGTAGGGGAGAAACTGAACATACACGCGCTGGTGCGCATGTTCGAGGTACAGGACACCCTTTCCCGCATTTACATTCCCACGGACAACATAGAGAACACCTACCGGCGCATCTGTACGGAATTCAAGGAGGTGAATGCGGCCGGCGGGCTGGTGAGCAACCGGCGCGGAGACTTTCTGCTCATCTCCAGAAACGGCCTCTGGGACCTTCCCAAGGGCCATCAGGAGCCCGGAGAGGATATTGAGATTTGTGCCATGCGGGAGGTGCAGGAGGAAACGGGCGTGGACCAGCTGGAACTGCGCAGGCTCATTTGCATCACGGACCATGTCTATTTCCGCCAGGGCCTGTGGCACCTCAAGCACACCTGGTGGTACGACATGCTGTACACGGACCCCACCAACCTTACCCCCCAGCGGGAAGAGGACATCACCAAAGCGGCGTGGGTGGCCAAAAGCTCACTCCCGCCCTTCCTGAAAAATACCTATCCTTCCATTGTGGAGGTTTTCCGCGAGGCCCGCATTTAATCCGCCTTCACGGTAGCGGCCGGGTCGATGCGCGCAATCACGCGCGAGGGGAGCCACAGCAGGGCCAGAATGCCCAGAAAAGCGATGGCGTCCGCCGCAAGAATCCAGGGAACATTCACGTGCACCGGCACCCAGGAGACAAAATAATTGGCCGGATCCAGCGGAATCAGGTGCCAGGTTTTTTCCGCCCAGCAAAACAGCAGCGCCAGCACGTTGCCGATCAGCATCCCTTTCAGTACGGCCTTGGCGCCAATCGTTACAAAAAGCCGGCCGATGGCACGGTTGTCCATGCCCAGGGTTTTGAGCGTGCCGATGGTGGCAATGTTCCGCAGCAGCATCACCAGCAGGCCGCTCACCATGTTGAATCCGGCCACCAGCGTCATCAGGACCAGGATGATGACCACGTTGAAATCCAGCAGTCCCAGCCAGTCGAACACCTGCGGATAGCTGCTGCCGGCGGTACTCACAAAGAGGTTTTCCTCCGCTTCCGAGCCGCTTTCCAGCAGAAGGGTGCTCATGCCCAGCGCCATGCGCTCCACCTGGGCGCGCGGTAAATCCGCCGTCACGCGCACGTCTATGCAGGATACCTGGTCCTCCGACCAGCCGTTCAGGCGTTGCAGGTCTTCCAGGCGGGCGTAAACCAGCAGGTTGTCGTCCAGTTCCAGCAGGTCCTGGTGTACCGTGTCGATGGTGAAGCGCCGCACGCGCAGCTTTTCACCTATAAAATAAATGGTAATGGGGTCGCCCGCGCCCAGTCCGGTGATTTCGCTGAGCCGTTTGGGGATGCTGACGGTAAGAGATGACCGGTCGGGGACGCCTTTCACCAGCACCCCGTGCACGGTGTCGCCCTGCTTGACAATGCCGGCGCGGACCACGGAGGGAACCAGTTCCTGTACGCCCGGTAAGGCCAGGAGGGCCTCTTCGGAGGGGAGGTGGCGCGGCATGGGGACGCTTTCGTCACCGGTATAAGGTGAGATGCGGATGTCACCGGCAAGCTGGGCCACCCCCTCCCGGATGGCGCTGCGGAAGCCGGAGCTCACGGCTACCGCTACAATAATGACAAAGAAACTGACGGCGATAGCCACCGCCGCCACGTTTCCTTGAAAAGTAAGTTTACGCGATATGAACCGCTCCGCTACCAAATGTGTACGCGTTCAGCTTCCGGACGGAACATCGGGTCGCCTTCCCGGATGTCGAAGGCCTCGAAGAAGGTCTGGAAGTTGCGGATGCTCACATTTACGCGGTTTACGGCCAGCGAGTGCGGGTCCAGATTGGTCAAGCGGGCCTTTTCCTGGTCGGTGATGTTCTGGGCCCAGATGGCGCCGTAGCTCAGGTAAAAGCGCTGGGCACGGCTGAAGCCGTCAATCATGGGATCCTTCTTGCCGGCGGTGGCGTTCTCCATGGCGGTGTAGGCAATGGACAGGCCGCCGTGGTCGCCAATGTTCTCACCCAGGGTATAACGGCCGTTGGCGTGTACGCCGGGCAGCACTTCCACAGCGTCGAACTGGGCGGCCAGCTTGTTGCCCAGCTCGTCGAACTTGGCCTTGTCCGCCTCGGTCCACCAGTTCACCATGTTGCCCTTGGCGTCGAACATGGAGCCCTGGTCGTCAAAGCCATGGGACATTTCGTGGCCAATCACCACGCCAATGCCGCCGTAGTTCACGGGGTCGTCGGCGTCCGGGTCAAAGAAGGGCTTCTGCAGGATGGCTGCCGGGAAGCAAATCTCGTTGGTGGTAGGGTTGTAGTAGGCGTTCACCGTCTGCGGCGTCATGCCCCATTCGGTCTTGTCCGTGGGCTTGCCCAGCTTGTCCATGTTATCTTTTACATACCAGGCACTTGCGTTGCGGAGATTTTCGTAATAGGTGTTCTCCGGATTGATGTCCAGGGTGCTGTAGTCCTTCCATTTGTCCGGATAGCCAATCTTCACGGTGAAGGCGGCCAGTTTTTCGCGGGCGCGTACCTTGGTGGTGTCGCTCATCCATTCCAGGGCGTCGATGTGCTCGCCCAGGGCGGTGCGCAGGTTTTCCACCAGCGCGGCCATTTTCTTTTTGGAACTCTCCGGGAAGTAACGTTCTACGTACATTTTACCTACGGCTTCTCCCAGCAGGCTGTTGGGTACGTTCATGGCGCGCTTCCAGCGGGGCTGCTGTTCCTGGGCGCCACCCATCTGGTGCGAGTAGAACTCCCACTGGGCGGTGTAGAAATCGTCGCTGAGGGCGCTGGCCTGGTCGCTCACGAACTGGCACAGCAGATAGGACTTGAAGTAGTCCAGCGGCAGGTTCTTGTACAGGTTGTTGAGCCCGTCCAGGTAGCTGGGCTGCTCCACAATCACTTTTTCCTGCGGGGCAATGCCGGCGGCGTCGAAGAGCCGGTCCAAGTGGAGGTTGGGCCAGCGGGCCAGCATCTCGTCCGTGGACATGGGATTGTAAATGGCCTGCATGTCGCGGTTTTGCTCACGGCTCCAGAAGATGGGCGCCATCTCGTTTTCAATCACGAGGTCCTGGTCCACGGCGGTGCGGGCGTTCTCCACACCGGCGAGTTCCAGCACTTTTATCAGATAGGCCTTGTAACCTTCGTACAGCTCTTTGTTCTCCGCCTTGAGGTAGTAGTCACGGTCGCCCATGCCCAGGCCGCCCTGGCCTACATAGAGCACTTGCAGGTCGCTGTTGGCAAGGTCTGCCTCTACGCCTATGCCCAGGAGACCGCCCTCGCCGTAGCAGTTCATTTCACCCAGCAGGGACATGAAGTCCTCCTTGGTTTTTACGTTTTGGATTTGGGCCATGTAGGGCAGAATAGGCTTGGCCCCCAGTTCATTGCGGGTGGTGGAGTCCAGGGCCATTTTGTACAGGTCGGAGATTTTCTGGTCCACGGTGCCGGGTTTGGCCTTCAGGGTGGTCATGCTCTCGAAGAGGGCGTTCAGGTTTTCCTGGGTGCGTTCGCGGATGGCGTCAAAGCTGCCGTACCGGGAGAATTCCGGACGGAGCGGGTTTTTCTTCTGCCACCCGCCGGTGGCGTACTGATAGAAGTCCACCTTGGGGCTGGCGGTGGTGTCCAGGTCGGTCAAATCCAGTGCAGGAGCGCCTGTCTTGGGGGCGCAGGCTGCAAAGGCGAGCAGTGACATCATAAGAACAATTCCTTTTTTCATATAATAGCAGTTATAGTTATCACAGTTTGCAAAATTACACAATTATGCGGATATTTGCATGTTTGAATTCGATTTTATGAAAGGAAGAAATATTCTGGCCCGATACAGCATTTCCACATTGGGCCTCCTGATTGTAGCGCTGGGAGTGGGGATGTCCATCAAATCCAACTTAGGCATTTCGCCGCCTTCCTGTCCGCCCACCATTTTCAACCTGGCATGGCCTGCACTTTCCGTGGGAACGTTTACGTGGATTTTGCATCTCTCGTTCATCCTTCTGCAGCTTGTTCTTCTTAGGAAGGACTTCAAACTGAGTTATCTCATGCAGATTCCCGCCGCTTTTGTGTTCGGCTACCTGTGCGACGCCTTCATCTGGCTGTTCAACGCCATTGCGTCCCCGTCCACCGATTATGCCGTGCAAATGCTGCTGTGCCTGGCATCCGTTCCCATTACGGCCGTGGGCATCAAACTGGAAGTCCTGGGGGAGGGATGGATCCTGGCCGGCGACATGACCACGGCCGTGCTCAGCCGCGTAACCAAAGCGCCGTTCAGCACCGTGAAGGTGGTGTTCGACATCACCCTGGTGGTGCTTACAGCCCTGTTCGCCTGGTTTACTTTCGGGAACCTTACCGGCAACGGCTTTACGGTGGTCATCCGTGAAGGAACGCTTATCCTGGCTTTCCTCACCGGCGTTTGCATGCGCTTCACGGATCCGCTCCTGGATAAACTCTTCGCCCCGATCGTGAAAAAATACATTCACCCGTGATTACTTTTCTGAAAGACTGGATGCTGCCCTGCGCCATCGTGCTGGGCATCGGCTTGTACCTGCTCTACCACTTCGTCCCGGCACTGCATCCGTTCGGGCCCGTCCTGCACCCGCTTGCCTCGGAGGGCCAGCGGCTGGTCATCGCCGTCCTGCTCTTTTTCCAGTTCGTGAAAATATCGCCCCATGACCTCAAACTCAGCCGTTGGCACTTGGGCGCCCTGGCCATCCAGGTGCTCAGTTTTCTGGTGTTGGCAGGGCTGGTCGCCATCACCGAAGGGGAGCTTCGCATGCTGCTGGAATGTGCCATGCTGTGCATGATTTGCCCTACTGCATCGGCAGCGGGCGTTATCACGGACCGCCTGGGCGGCAACCTGGCCGGTACGGTGACCTATCTGGTGCTCATCAATGTGGCCGGTACGTTCCTGATTCCCTTTGTCATTCCGTTGGTGAACCCTTCTGCCACCCTGGGTTTCTGGGCCTATGTGGGCCACATCGCCCTCAAGGTGTTTCCGGTTCTTATCCTGCCCGGCCTCGTGGCCTGGCTGGTGCGCTACACTACCCACGGCCTGCAGCGGAAACTCATGCGCTGGGCCTCCAATTCTTTTTATGTATGGGGTGTGGGCCTCACCCTTGCCATGGTGCTGTCCACGCGGGCGCTCCTGCTCAGCGGCCTGGGCCTGTGGGCGGTGGCGGGCATCGTCCTCATATCGGTGCTCTGCTGCTTCGTGCAGTTCTTCGCCGGCCGCCGGATGGGACGGGACAAAATGGACAACCTTACAGCCGGACAGGCACTGGGACAAAAGAATACCGGTTTTCTTATCTGGCTGGGGTACAATTATTTAACGCCTGTAACTTCTGTAGCGGGCGGCCTCTATGCCATTTGGCAGAACCTGTTCAATTCGTGGGAATTGTATCAGAAAGCACACGCAGACGCGCAGCGGAAGGCTGGGTGACGCGGTATAATTCATAGCGTCTCAGGATATTGTTTACGTAGCGCCGGGTGGCATGCCATTGTGGAAGCACTTCTTCCCAACGCCCGGCATTTTTCCCGCATGCTTGGGCATCGTCCCTTAACTGCTGCAGCTTCCTTTCGCCCATATTATAGGCCGATAAGGTGAATTGGAGCGTATCCTGGGCGCTGGCTGCGGGAAACATCTGCTCCAGTTTCCGCAGGTATTGCGTGCCTATCCGGATGTTCTGTTCCGGGTTCAGCAGCGTTTCCTGGCTGTATTGGGCCGACTGGATTTGCATCAGGCCCACGGCGCCGCCGGGGGATATCACCTGGCTGTTGAAACGGGATTCCTGGCAGATGATGGCGGCAACCAGCCGCCAGTCCCAGTCGATATTGTCGGCATAGGTGCGGATGAGGGAATCGTAGGGGCTCAGGGGAGCGGGAAGGCCCGTGACGTCCGCGAAACTTTTTCCCGGAACCAGGTGTTTGTGTACCTTGTAGGGAATCAGGAACAGCACCACCAGCAGCGCAGCGGATATGAGGCGTTTGTGGCGTTTCATCGGGTCATGCCGTTAAGGCCGCTTTTCAGGGCGCTGAGTCCGCCGCCACCGCCGCTGTTGCCGCCGGAACCGGCGCGGGCGCTCAGCGTGCGCAGCTTGCCCAGATGCGGATAGAAGGGCCAGGAAACTCCTACCTTGATTACGCGGGAAGTCTGGATGTAGTGATGGGCCGTAAAGTAGTCCTTTCGCTCCATGGGCCAGCCGTTGCCGGCATTTTCCAATTTCAGGAACAGGCAGCACTTCTTCCACTGGGCATTGATGAAGACATCAAATACGGGGCAGTTGCCGTACCGTTCCTTGTTCTGCACGGAGAAGGTGCCCGTGACAGGGTTGTAGGAGGGGGCATACCAGAGCGTGGTATATCGGACATTCGCGCCCAATTGCAGTTGCAGGACTTTTTTGATGTTGAACTGCGCGTACCAGCGCAGGTTCAGGGCCAGGGTGGGGAGGGGCAGGACGTCCTGATTGGAGGAAAGCTGCACCAGCGCCGTGTTGTCCAGGTGGACGGGGCCGAATACAAAATTCTTGGTGAGTCCTGCCGTAAACACGCTCTCCGGGGTGCCGTGCTGCCGCACGATGCCCAGTGTGTCATAAAACACCTGATTGGCCAGCAGGGCATAGCCCATTTCCGCTTTCAGCTGCCACCGGGGGATATCCAGCGTAGCATTGATTTTGGTGGTCGATACCTTTCCAAAGCTGTTTTCCCAGCGGAAGTGGTTGGAATAGAAGTGCTGCTGGTAAAAGTCCGGCGACTTGAGACCGGTCTCGAAATGCGCCTTCAGGGAAATGGGGCTTTGCGGATGCCGGCGGAAGGGGTAGAAATTCAGCGCGGCGTTGGCGTTGATGGAAAAATCGTTCACCTCCTGTCCCGCGAAGGTGTACTGGCCGCTGGCATCCCATTGCAGGTAGCGGCGGAAACGTCCTTCCACGCCGGCATAGGCATAAATGCTGTTCCATTTGTGGCTGGAAGGCTTGAACAGCACTTCGTCCGGGTCCTGCAGGTAGAAGGTCTGGAAACGGTCGCCGATGCCGCCCTCCACTTTTGAGACGATGGCGTCGTTTTTCCACGGCTGCAGGCGCACAAAAATGCGGTTCTCCAGACGCAGGGTGCGGAGGGAATCGGCACTCTTGGAAGGATGGATGTTGAAAACGTCGTTGTAGAAGGTGGAAAGGGCGTCCGAGACGTTGTCTGCGTATTTTTTGCTGTAGGTGCTGAACTCCGTGGAAGTGCCCACGAAGCCGGTGGTGCCGTCTGCATTCAGGGAATCGGAGGGTGTCCAGGTGGTGTCGCGGCGATGCCGGAGCTTTTGGATGAAATCAAAGGGAATGCGGTAGCTCTGGTCCAGGAAAACGGTCATTTTCCGGTAGCTGTTGGTGGCTGCGGCCAGGTTCACGTTGATTTCTCGCACATCCACCGTCGTATCCCGAATCCACAGGTTGTCCACCATACCGCCGCTTTCCTGGCGGGAAATCTTGTTGAAGATGAAACCGGCATGGGCGTTGTATTTCTTGCCCAGATAGTTGCCGCTGACAAAGTAGGTGCGGTTGTCGGTTTGCTCGTTCTTGAGGGTACCGGCACCGCCGTAACGTTTCATCTCCAGGGCGATGTTCAGGGACGGCAGAATGTTCTGGGTGGTGAAGACGCGGAAATTGTCGGCGCTTAAGGTTTTGCTGCTGAACAGGTTGCCGGAGTATTCCAGCTCCGTGTAGGGCGTCTTGGTGTTGAAGAAGGTGAAATTGTCCGCGTTATAAGTCCAACTTTCCTGGGCCTGGTAGAAGCTGGTGCTCCGCTCTTTGTCGCGGCGGAAGAAGTTGTACTGCTGCACCGCGCTGCCCGGCATGCCCAGCCACGTGGCGCCGGCATCGTCCCGCATGAAGGGGTAGTCGTAAAAGTGATAGTTGGCCGTGGTGTCCCACTCGAAGGTTTCAATGCTGTTGTACAGGCGGTTGCGTTTCCAGGTAACCAGACGTTTGAAGTGCATGCTGTCCGGCAGGAAGGGCGTTTCCAGCACACGCGGCGTGTTTTCTATGATGCTGTCCTTGATGTGCTTGAGGCTGTCCTTCGCTTTAAAAATGCTGTCCTGCCTGTGGCGGATAGCAGGGAGCTGGACATTCTCGTAAATCCACCGTTTGCGCTCCGCCTTGCTCATGGACGCCCATTTCTTTTCCCAGGCCAGCTGGGCCTTGAAGGTGGAATCGGCCAGGAAAAGGGAGTCTACACGGGGCCAGATGAGCGAGTCACCTTCCGCTTTCAGGGAGTCCACTACCAGTTTGTGGGTGTAGCTGTCCTTGGTGGCTACATACCACTGGTACAGGAACGGGTCGGTGACCTTCAGGCTGTCCGGCACTTTCATGGTGTCCCGCGCAAAGACGGTAGGGGTGGTGTCTTCCGGAGCGCCGAAGAGTTCAAAGTCCTCTTCTTGGGCCAGGCTGTCGATGGGGCTTTTGGCCAGGCTGTCCAGCGGTTTGCGGGTGGAGTCCACCTGCACAGTGTCCCGCTTGGCTTCAGGGAACCAGGCATGCAGCACCCGGGCGCGGTTCACTTCCACGCCCAGCGTCTGCGCTGCTACCGTTCCGGCTATGGCCATGGGCAGCAGGATATCGGCCCACACTTTTGCCATATCCTGCAAAGATACAAATAATTTGCCATACCCTCTACTTCCTCCCCTGCTTTCTTCCTAGTCCGGCCTTCCGTATGCTGTCTTTGGCAGTAGGCCGGGAAGTGGTCAGCGGCTTTAGCAGGAGGCCATATAGGCCTTCACAAGTTTCCATTTGCCGGCCGCAAGGTCGGCATTTTTGTACAGGAGGTTGAGCATGCCTTCGTCGTAGAAGCGGAGGCCGGCGGTGTCGGAGTCTATCTGCAGGAAATTCTGGCAGCCCTCCATTTCCCGTTCCACTTCCTCGAAGAAGGGTGTGCCCAGCAGTTTGGTGCAGTCCGCATTGTCCTCGCAGGCCTCGAAGGTCATTTTGAGGGGCTGCTGGGTGAGCGGCTGGTCCTGGTCATCGACAAGAATGGCGCTGCGGAAGGTTTCCATGTTGATGGCCTTGGTATATTTGACCACCACCATCTTCCGGGCCCATTCGCCCAGGCCGTTGTGGTACGGGGCGTCATAGTCCAGATACTCGTCGATGGCGGCGAACACGTACAGCATGCCCTGGTGCGGCAGCTTGCCTTCCGGGTCCAGCGGGGCAATGTCCTCGCAGTCTATCTGGCACACGAAGGTGAGCGGGTAGTCAAAGGTTTCCCCGTCTTCCGTCACCTGCACGGTGGGATATTCCATATCGGCAGGAAGATCCGGGTCTCCCCACCATTTGGAGCTGCAGAAAAGCTCGGTTTCCGTTTCCTGTAAGTTAATCTTGATGGCCATGGCACAATAGTTTGTGCGAAGATAACCAATTTTTTGTATATTTGTAAATTAAACCATCGTATCACATATGGCAAACTTCAAAGACTATAATCACATTTTGATACAGCTATAGTCTTTGGTTGCAATCCTGTATTCATTTGAGTCGTTTACGATCTTGATCAGAGAACTGTTGAACAGTAAGCTTCACTTCAACCTTGAAGTCGTTCATCCTCAGGATATCTGGGATTGAGAAGTTCATATGCGTGCACAGATCGTGGAGCGCATAGCAAATTGTAATGTGCTTCAGTTTGGGATTGTGAAGAGGACCTTCTGCCCAGTTGGTGCCATCATCAAGGGGGGGCTCGCACCCCAATTCTTTGTCACTCATCGTTGGAGTATATTCGGCTTCAGAAGACCATACAGGCCTAACTTGTGCAAAATCAAGGAGGTATTTCTCGGTCTCGCATAGAATAGCAACCATCCGTGTGAAGTCTGAGGAATAATAATCGTCATCCTCCAGTCGAAGCGTTGAGTCAATAGTATCGAATTCAGGAACGAGGCTCCCTTCAATTTCATAGTCATCGTCCAGTTCATCCTTCTGCATGGCAATCAATGCTCTAAAGAGATCTGCCGTGCGCTTGTAAGTGCGGTTTGTCAGGTCCAACAACAGGCTATTGACCTTCTCCAGCCGTGCTATTTCAGCATCGGTGTAGTGCTTGGCGAATAGAGTGTCCAGGATAAACTTGCGGTATCCCATCATGTCCCGGACTGATTCTACCGCCTTCTTGTCTCCGCACCAGTCCAGGAAGCGCCGTAGATTATGGAAGTCAATAGGGTCATGGGTAATCGCAAGAATTCGTGTCTCAATGTTAATAACCTCAGCCTTCAGCTGAGCTTCATCCAAAGAGCGGATATAGTTGGTTGTTTTGTCTGTTTTCATGCTACAATACTATGAAATCGAGTTGCAAAAAAGTTAGGATTTCATTTTCTTACACCGGTCTATTAATGTATCTTTCCTGTAGGGTTACAAGGTATCTGTCAATATTAGATATCCCTTCTTCTGCAAGAACTTCATCAGCTATGTCATCAAAATAATCCCGGCATCGTTGCAGTAGAGCGGCCTCCAGGGTCTGGCCTTTTGGTCGCGAATCTACTTCGTTTAACAGGACCTCTTTGAAACTTGATGGATTGTAATCGTACTGCCATAGTTCGGGGTTCCCAGCCTGATCGTATGATGGGCATTCTCTGAGAGTTATCTCCACGGAGAAGTTATTGATTCGTAATATGTCGGGCAAAGAGTATCTTAAATGAGTGCATAATGCATGAAGCGCATAGCAAATTGCAAAGTGTTTGAATTTCGGATTTTGTAGAGGGCCTTCTGCCCAACTGACGCCATCATCTAGAGTATTGATTGTGCCCAACTCTTCATCTGTCATTGACGGTATATATTCAGGGCTTAGGCCCTGACGGACCAATTGTGTATTAAGTCGGCATCCATATTTTTCTGTCCTCGTTAAGATTCGGGCCATTCTCATGAAATCTGAACCATAATACTCGTCATCCTCCAGCCGTAGCACACAACTGGGCTTTATGTAGAATGGGCTCAGAGTTCCGTAGACATGTCCGCCCAATGTGTCTTTTTCGTTTTCTGGCATGACTAGGAATGCTCTATAGTAATTTGCCGTGCGATGAAACGCTTGGTTCGTCAACTTTAGTAGTAATACGTTGATTCTCTCCAGCCGGACAATATCTTTGTCAGTGCAGTGAATCTTAAATAGGGCGTCCAATACTTCTTTTCGCTCGGCCATCATGTCTCTGACCCTTTTAACTTTATGACTATCACTATACCAATCAAGGAATGGAGTGTCATTATGCTTATCAATAGGATCAGAGGTAATCCTTAATATGTTCGACTCGAGTTTCTTAAGTTTAGCTCTTAACTGATCTTCACCTAACAATCGAATACCTTTGCGGTTATCTTGTGCTTTCATGGGTTGTTTGAAATTATGCCGCAATATTACTGAATGAGCCTGCCAAAATACGACACTGTAAAAAAGAATGAAGGCTATGCATCAATCGACTGTGAACGATTATTTTCACAAATACACAAAAAATGGTAAATTTGGAGGTGATAAAGCATAACACTGCAAAGTTTTAGCAGCCAAATGGGCGTTATTTGTAACCAGATTCATAATTAAACAGTTCAAGCATATGCCTAAGTATTATTGCGTTAATTGCGGTCGAGAATTCTCCGATGTGAGGTCTTTAACTTCGGCCCCTTGCCCCAAGCACCCAAATGGTTTTTGCAAAGGCAATCATATTCTCTATGAAGGGAGCGAAAAATCCAAGTATACCTGCAAGTATTGCGGTCGTCAGTTCTCTTCAATTCGCGATATGACGAATTCGCCATGTCCCAAACATCCTAATGGTTTCTGTAAAGGGAATCACTCTCAAGCTCTTTAATATAAGACGGTAATGGATTCAACGAACAAACCTAATAAGGATACCGTTCAAACGCTTGAATGGTATGAACACATTCGCTTGAATGTTGAAAAATATATCGGCAAGATTGGGGACGGTTCTTCTCCTGACGATGGCATCTACACCCTTCTTAAAGGCCTCATTGATTGCTCTGTAGACGAGTATGAAATGGGATGGGCTAAGGAACTCGAGATTGAAAACAACAGCCTAGTCGTTTATTTGAGGGAATACGGCCGAGGGATTCCTCTTAAGTCTGTAGTTTATACCACAAGCGGTCTTTCTGTTGGGATTGGCGCCAAAAAGGGTGTTGTTGCCACGAATGGTTACAAGGTGGCCAACGCCCTCGCTGAGGAGTTTCTGATTAATTCCTATCGCAATGCTGAACGTTCATGGGCATTGTACTTTAAAGGCGTTCTTGACAATCAGGGAATCGAAGTAGATGAAGATCAGGAGCCCGACGGCACCTGGGTGAAGTTCTCTTTTGACAAGGAGTTATTCCCCAATAGCTACTACAGACAGGAGATTGTAAATGATATCGTCAAGCAATACGCCGAGAAGTATAAGGGCTTTTCGATTATCCTCAATGGGGTGAAACTCTAACCGCTCTAAAACCAATGCATTGATTATTATGAGCACTATCTCCGATAAAGAACAAGCCCTTTTCGCCGAATGGATAGAACACGAAAAGTGGATTAAGGATGAAGATTGGACTGGAATGAAGGATGCATCTCTCGGCGACGTCTTCTGTCCTGATGGTTTACATTTTACGGGTGGGCCATATTCATATCAAATTGAGGGGAAGAATTATTGCGAAGTCGAATCTGGAAATGAAGAAGAATTATGGCATAAAGCTTTTCTTAAGCCGGTGTTTCTGTGCAAAGACTATTATGGTATTTACCCTGATGAAGACGGCAATATCATTTATAGTAATATGGACGTTAGAACCGAAGCTGGCGGGTGTGATGGGCAACTCTATTATAGGTTCTATGCACGCTACATGATATTACTATATGGTTTAACCAATTATAGTCCGGTGAATAATACGTTCCCATCTTTCAGCGAAGCAAGCAACATCAACAACTATTGGTATGGTGAAAAAGGCTTTTTTCATGCACCTGTAGTACGAATGAATATCAAGAAGATAGCTGGTTGGCAAAAATGCTATGATAGTGTGCTAAGTGGATACATTAAGAATGACCTCGCGTACATTACCCGCCAGAAAGATATCTACGAAGGGGCGAATGTCTTTATCTGTTGTCACGGCGGAGTGCCCAGTAATCCGATAATGAAATTGCTGAAGAATGAATGGTTTCCGGATTTGAAGCGTTATAAGGACAGCAGTTTCTTATGGTATGATGAAACCAAAAAGGTGGTAGTTCTTCATGAATGGCATATGAGTGCTCCTGGCGTCAGTTATGAAGAATACTACTCTGCAGTGTACGAACTACAATCATTTCTTGAGGATAATAAGGGATTCTTTGATAAAAAGTGAAACCTTTTTCACCTCCTTAATGACTTGAAATAGGAAACGTTAAGATAGGTGGTGCTGCCAAGCATCGCCTTTCTTTTTAGCCCCTCCTCGTGGACGTGGCCGAAGATGTGGTACTTTGGACGAGCGCTGGCCATGGAAAGGAAGAGATTCTTGCAGCCTAAGCCCCTGTCTATATATCCGTATGCTGGCCCATGAGTAATGAGGAAATCAATGTCTTCAGGAATGGCAAGAGGAGTCTTCAGGTAAGGCCTCGCGGGTACGCTATAGAACTTGATTCCATCGAACTCAAGGCCTTCATTCTCCAGATAGACAACGCCATCAGGAATTAGGCTCTTGGCTCCGTCTGGATTGGTATTGAATATCCGGTCGTGATTCCCAGGCACAAAGATTCTGAGCTTTGCTGGGATGGCCGCGTACCAGGCGAAGAAGTCCACCAGAACGGCCGGATTGAAGCCTTCGCATGCGTCTCCAGCGCAAATGAGAATATCGGCTTCGGCAGGCACAAAGAGACGCCGATACATCCCATGTGTATCGGCGAAAGCAAATAGTCTATGTCCATTATTATTAATGACCATGTTCATCTTTAATCGTCATCATCTCCGTCAGGGAACATCATGGCACGCTCTGCAGCTGGATCCGGAAGGTCCCATTCTCTGCTAATCCTGGCTATAAGACGATTCGCCGATTCGATGTATTCTAACGCCTTTTGACCGATGGATGGGGGCATGCTCGGTTCGGCCACGTCTTTTAGTTTGTGAAGTTCGTCCTTAATAACAACACTCTCATCCAATATCTCTTCAAGATGCTTAAGGATGCTCTTTAGCTTGTTTAGTTCTTTTTCAAATGCTGCCATATGTTAAAAAACAAGAACTTGATTATTAGATTGTGCTACGCTCAATATGCGCGAAGTTAGTGGTTTTGTTTGAATTGAAGAAAGATATATCGATTCTACTTGAGTCTTACCCCCGCGAACTTAGGAAACGGGCCGTAATCGAATTCACCATAGCTTCATAATCTGGGTTGGGTGTTGCGTTGATAACGGAAAGAGCCTCCTTAAGAGCACCGATATCGTCAATCATAATACGAGCCAGTAAATCTTTATACTTGTCCGGCATATCTTCCGATAGATTATCTATTATTTGACGGACATCCCACACAGACCAATCATCAAACCAGCAACCAAAGCAGTTCTTATTTGTAAATAGCCGCTGTTCCGGGAAAGCTGGAATTATTTTATAGCTATCAGTCGCAAATATGAGTTGCTTACGCTTTTTAATAAGGTTTTTTTTAACCTTTAGCAGCATCTCTAGAGTTTCTTGGCATGTTATGTTCTGCAAATCATCAACTATCAAAACATCCAGGCTATAGCAGTGTTTCTTAAAGGCATGTAGTTGATTCTTCTTTACTGCGTCCAAATAGAGGTTTTCAAAATCGGACGCAGTCAAATACAGGACTTTGGCATTTTGCTTCATCTCTAAGATTTCATTGCCAATGGCTTGGATAATGTGAGTTTTTCCGGCGCCTTTGCGACCTATAAGTATCCATGGATTCATGGGATTTGTTCCTGGTTCTTTTATTATATCTTCCGCACATTGATAAGCCAGAACATGATAATCCGTTTGGACATAATTGCTCATTCGATATGCCGGATTAAGACTAGATTTAATGAGGCTTTTATCCAGTTCGTTATTCATATGATAGTTTGGTTCTTAGAGTTGTTTCTTATTGCAATAATCGATAGCGTCCCTGAAGTTGGAGAATTCTATCTCCTCGTTGTAGTATTCGTACATTACGAGTTCAAAGAAATGTTCTTCGGAGCGTTTCCCGGCCAGCTCATACGTCAATCTTGTCTTTACACCGCACTCATTTTCATACACAAAAGTCAAGTCTGCCGTAAAGAAATCTGACCTGGGCGCATACTCATATTTGATAATAGTAATCCGGTTCTGTTCTTCTACTGATAGCTCCCTGATACCGAACAAGGAATTAAGAAGATACATTTCGTCAATGGGTAATCTGTTCATAGTATCATCATTTTGCGGCAAAGATATGGAGCGCCCCTGCCAAAATCCGGCAGTATTAAAAAATCAGTGAAAATGGGCGATTCTGCTTCACCTGCCGTGCTTTGGCAATATGCCTCCGTACCTTTGCGGCAACAAATTACAGTAGCATTATGGAGATTACAGTAGCATTATGGAGAAAAAGTATCAAAAACTCTTCGACGAATTTGAGAAGGCGCCCCTCGAGGCCTTTCTTGAAAGCGTCCTGGAAGAAGTCAAGGAAGAGCAGCAGAAATTACTTGTGCTGGAGGACGTCTCATATCACCGGCTAAATGCAGAAGTCGTTACTCTGGAAGTAACGATGTGTCTGGCTCCCATTGAGACCAATAAATGCATTTGGGTTATAATGGATCGAGTCGCATCAACCGGCCAGGTAAGAAAGCACTATTACACAAAAAACCCTAACGGAACAAAGGCCATGGCATCCTTGCAGGACTGCGTTAATTATTATAGGGGGGAACAGCTATGAGAAGTTCAGCAAGTAAGAAAGACGATAATGATGCTTTAGGTCCTCCGAATTATGATGAGCTATTCAAAGATGCAATAATATGGGTCGTGTTCAATCAACGAGCATCTAAAAGGGAATTGCAAAAATACCTAAAGATTGGTTATGCCCGGGCAACTCGAATAATGAATCAGCTAGAAACAGCAGGATTCGTAGGGCCATCAATTAATTCCAATCCCCGTAAGGTTCTTGTGAGAACATTTGAAGATTTGTACCGTTTGTCCGTAGGATAAGTGGGCACTCGTAGAAAAAATGCCACTTTTTTGCAACCTGCCGAATTTTGGCAGGTTGAGTTGTTTTCTTTGCAGCAGAATTCAAAACAAACATGCCATGAAAGAAAGTCAATCGAAGCTTCCGGTTATGCACTTTGAAGTGCCTGAAGAAGAAGTCCCATTTATGACTGCATCTGTGCCGAATCTATTAGATGGCCTAACGACAGTGCAGCGACGTATTCTATTTGCCCTTTACGCAGATAGTGACGGCAGTTGGATAAAAGCAGATCGAATAACTGGGCTGACTATGCTATATGAGCCCGGTAACTGGAAAAGAATTGTTGAAACACTCTACACTTTAGGGAAGAAGGGTTTTATCATAGAATATATGGGAGGCTGGGATGCTATGTTTCCGGTTGAAGAAGGAGATGCTTACAGATACTGCGAAGGACGTATGACCAGGTTTGCTAAAGATATCATTTACTTTACAGACGTTTCATCATGGATTGATACATATGACGGTCTCAATCTCGAGCCGACCGAGTTACCAGTGCTCTTTCCGTTACTGCTTGCCCAAGGTGTCGAGGGTACAACCGAATGCATCCGGCACCAGATATTACCTCACAACTTCAATGATCTTGTAGACGCATCTATTGCCGTATTGAAAGATGAACCATTCGAGCTATATCCTGATTTCTCGACGGGAGGATTTGCAGATTGCTCATACTATGATCAGGGCAGATTAGGAGGCGCTGTGATTGTCCGGGCCAAAATCGAGAAGCTAGATAAAAACACACTCATCATCAAGGAGCTTCCTTATGGCCAGACCGTTGAGAAGATTGTAGAATCTCTAAAAAAGGCAAAGAAGTATGGCCTTGTAAAGTTCCTCAGTATTGAAGTAAGTGACGAGAATCCCGAGGAACCCATTCTCCATCTTTCTAAATATATGTCTGCTAACAGGACTATTGAGGATCTCTATAAACACACTGACTGCAAGGTGATTTTGAGACCCAATGCTTGTGTCATCAAAGATGGGAATCCCGTCCTCTTAAGTGTTGATTCAATACTTAGACACAATGTGGAACGCACAAAAATCTTGTTGGGGAAGCATCTGGAAAGCATGTTGAAGAACTTGCAAGATCAGCTGTTCTCAAAGACTCTTGACCGTATGTTCTTCTCAAAGAAAGTCTACTTGATATTGGGAGAGACGTCCAATGGCAGTTGGGAAGAGATGAAGAATGCCGTCTTCTCAAAGGTGTGCGAATTTCAGGAGGAACTTAATCGTCCCGTATTGATGGATGATATTGAAAAGTTGCTCCAGAAGCCTGTTCAAAAGATGGCCGGGGTTGAAGGAAAGAAGTATGATGAGCGAATAGTTGAGCTGGAGAAGCAGATGGAAGAAGTGCGGCATGATATACAGAATCTCAACGCCTATACCATCAACTGGTTCGAAACCTTAAAGAAGAAATATGGGGAAAAGTACCCGCGCCGGACAGAGATCACCGCGCGTCAGATAAAGGAAGAAAAGCAGGCTGAATCTAATCAATAAAAACAAACTGCTACTTTTTGGCAATTAAATTCGCTATCTTTGCGAAGCAAGGAGATTACAAGTTATGGCAAAAAATTATTTTGAACGTTACATCTGGTTGATTGACACCATACGCCAGAATAACAGGAGATTATCTTTGGCCGATATTTCTCGTCGTTGGCAGAGTAGTCAATATAATGAAGATCACTCTCCGCTGGCTGAGCGGACATTCCATAATCACCGGGAGGCTATTTTTGATACTTTCGGTATTGAAATCAAATGTGACCGTTCACAAGGGTATTACATAGAAGATTCAGATGATATCAAGGGAGAAAGCGTTAAAGAGTGGTTGCTGGAATCTTTATCGATGAATAACCTGCTTAATGAGAGCAGGAACATGAGAGATCGGATTCTCTTTGAGAAGATTCCGTCCAGTCACAAGTGGCTAACTACCATTGTGAATGCCATGCGGGAAGGAAAGGCCATCGAGATAACCTATAAGAGTTTCTGGAGAGATGAGGAGTCCACATTTGTAGCATATCCGTATTGCCTTAAACTGTTCAAACAGCGCTGGTATATGCTGGCCACCAGCGACGGGATAGATGATTTGTGGATCTACGCCTTAGATGAAAGGATGATCAACGTTGTCCAGACTGATGAAGAGTACTCTATCCCTGAAAAATTCGATGCTGAAGAATTCTTCTCCAACTACTTTGGCGTTATCATCGGAACTGATTGGGAGCCGCAGGACGTGAAGATTAAGGTTGTGAATAACCAGGTACGGTACTTTGATACTCTGCCACTCCATATCTCCCAGCAGAAGGTTGAGGAAGAATCCGACGATGAGTACACCGTATACAAGTATCATCTGGCGCCGACACACGATTTCAAAAAAGAAATCTTGAGCTGGGGACCGGATGTGGAGGTGCTGAGCCCGGAGGATTTCCGGAAAGAAATCAAGAACGCCATAGCCTATATGGCTGAACAGTACAGTCGATGAAAGACTTTGCAGCGATAGATTTTGAGACTGCTAACGAGTGCCGATGCAGCGTCTGCAGTGTGGGTGTGGTCATCGTCCGGAACGGGGAAATTGTGGATTCATTCTACAGCCTGATACATCCGGAACCGGAGTATTACCAGTGGTTTTGCCAGCAGGTTCATGGACTGTCGGAAGAAGACACAGAGGATGCACCGGTATTCCCGTTTGTATGGGAAAAAATAGCCCCGATGATTGAAGGCCTGCCGCTGGTGGCACACAATAGTCCTTCCGATGAGGGATGCCTGAAGGAGGTATTCAAAGTGTACCAAATGGATTATCCTGATTACAATTTCTACGATACGCTGGCCGTCTCTAGGAGATATTATGGCGACAGTTTGCCAAATCATCAGCTACAGACAGTGGTTGCAGCCTTCGGGTACAACCTCGAGAATCACCACCATGCATTGGCCGATGCGGAGGCGTGTGCTTATATTGCGATGAAGCTCCTGTAACCTCCAACCATCAATATTATTTCACATGGACACTAACTCATAAGTCAAACAAATTTTCACAAAAGATTTGCGAAGGTAAGACGAATTGGCTATCTTTGTTAGGTTGGACATTGATGCCATGAAGGATCTGACGATTCAGGACATAGAGACCATCCTTCACCATGATGAGAACCGCGTGATGGAGGCCAAGAAAACTACCGGTGAGATTGTCGCCGGTATGCAGTCCGGCTGTGCTTTCCTCAACACCGAAGGCGGCTGGTTGTTTTTCGGCATTCATCCAAAGACGCTGAAGATTCTTGGTCAGGACGTGGCAGACCAGACTCGTCAAGAGATTGCCAGGGAGATGCGCAAGTTCACTCCTGCCATCGACTTGGCGGCTCAGTACATCGATGTTCCCGGCAGGCCGAATCAGAAGATTATCGCCATCCGGTTCCCGGCTCCCACTGGGTATGCTGCACCTTATACCTACGACAACCGGCCGTACTACAAAGTTGAAAACACCACATCCATAATGCCCCGTGAGATGTTCGAGGAGCGCATCCGCCTGAGCAATCCCAAGAAGTTCAGTTGGGAAAAGACCCCTTGCCCGGATGTTGACGTGAACGGGATCAGTGCCAAAACACTCGACGATATCATCCTCTCCGGCATCAACAAAGGCCGCATTCCCCGTGAGGCCAGCCGTCTCAAGAACCGCCTGGCAAAGCTTGACCACCTTGGCCTCCGCACGGCAGACGGCTTGCTGACCAACGGCGCCGTAGTGCTCTGCGGTAAAACGCCGAACAGGGAGTTCACCCAGTGTAAAGTCCGTCTTGCCCGCTTTGAGGGAACCGACATGGATAAGTTCCGTGACCAGACGGTCTGTTACGGCAACCTATTCGAGCAGTATGATGCCATCATAGAATTCTGTCAGAAGCATATGTTTCTGGCAGGGAATATGGATCAGATTGAGCGCATCGACACACTTACAGTCCCCATCAAGGCTCTCCGGGAAGCAACCCTGAACCTGCTGGTCCATCGCACATGGTGGTCTGGTGCCAGAACTCCAAGCGTCGCCATATTCGATGACCGCATTGAATTCATGAATCCGGGCAGTTTCCCACCGGGTTCTACTGCCGAGGATTTCAGGAAGCGTCCTCACTCAGAACCCATCAACGAGGTTATTACCAGCGTTTTCTTCAAGAGCGGCCTCATGGAAGCCTGGGGTCGTGGCATTCCTGATATCTTTAATGAATGTAAAATAGCGGGGCTTCCCAAACCTGAGTTTGAGAGCATTCCTAACTTTGTTTGCCTGACCATCCGATTCAAGAATCCACTGACCCCGTATTTAACGGGTGATGGTCGAAATGAGGGTGTAAATGATAGGTTAAATGATAGGTTAAATGATAGGTTAAATGATGAGATAAGCCCTGCTGCCTGTTCTACTTATTTGATTATCAAGGATAAACCTGGCGTTCAAAGAAAAGAGTTGTCCGAAAAGAGTGGAAGGAGTATTCCCACTATAGACCGCTATCTTGCAGAACTGCAAGAGAAAGGGTTAATCGTACATGAAGGATCCAAAAAGACCGGCGGCTATTACATAAAAGAAATACAGAATAATAACGATTAACACATACCCAAATGCCTGATTTCAAATACGCCCCCATGTTCCAGCTGGGTCCGGACACCACGGAGTATTACAAGATTCCCGGTTCGGAAAAGCTGGTAAAAACCACTCAAATTGGCAACAAAACCCTGCTGGAGGTGTCTCCTGAAGCCCTTACGCTGGTTGCACAGCAGAGCTTCCATGACTGCCAGTTCATGCTGCGTCGTGCGCATAACGAGCAGGTGGCGGCTATCCTCAAGGACCCGGAGGCCTCCGACAATGACAAATACGTGGCCCTGCAGTTCCTGCGCAACGCGGAAACCGCCGTCAAAGGCGTGCTCCCCTTCTGTCAGGATACCGGCACCGCCATCATCCACGGCGAGAAAGGCCAGCATGTATGGACGGACTTCGAGGACGAGGAAGCCCTGAGCCGCGGCGTTTTCAACTGCTACACCCAGGAGAATCTCCGTTACAGCCAGAATGCCCCGCTGGACATGTACAACGAGGTAAACACCAAGTGCAACCTGCCCGCACAGATTGACATCGAGGCCACCCAGGGCAGCGAATACCGCTTTGTCATGGTGGCCAAGGGCGGCGGCAGCGCCAACAAGACCTACTTCTACCCCATGACCAAGGCCACCATCCAGAACGAGGGCACCCTCATTCCGTTCCTGGTGGAGAAAATGCGCTCGCTGGGTACGGCGGCATGCCCGCCTTACCACATCGCTTTTGTGATTGGCGGCACATCGGCGGAGAAAAACCTCCTCACCGTGAAACTGGCCAGCATCAAGTTCTACGATGCCCTGCCCACCACCGGCGACGAGACCGGCCGTGCTTTCCGTGACATCGACCTGGAAGAAAAACTCCTGAAGGAGGCGCAGAAGATTGGCCTGGGGGCCCAGTTCGGCGGCAAATACCTGGCGCATGACATCCGCGTGGTGCGCCTGCCCCGCCACGGTGCCAGCTGCCCCATCGGCATGGGCGTAAGCTGCAGCGCAGACCGCAACATCAAGAGTAAAATCAATGCCGACGGCGTCTGGATCGAGAAGATGGACAGCAACCCGTCCGAGCTCATTCCCGAGGAGCTCCGCCGTCCCGGTGAGGGCCCCAAGGGCATTGAGATAGACCTGGATAAGGGCATCGACACCGTGCGTGCAGAACTTACCAAGTACGCCGTGGGCACCCGCGTGAACCTGAAGGGCACCATCATCGTGGCCCGTGACATCGCCCACGCCAAACTCAAGGCCCGCCTGGACGCCGGCGAGGACATGCCCGCCTACTTCAAGGACCATCCCATCCTGTACGCCGGACCGGCCAAAACTCCTGCCGGTTATCCTTGCGGCTCCATGGGCCCCACCACGGCCAACCGCATGGACCCGTACGTGGACGAGTTCCAGGACCACGGCGCTTCCCTGGTGATGATTGCCAAGGGCAACCGCTCCAAGGTGGTGACGGACGCCTGCCTCAAGCACGGCGGCTTCTACCTGGGCACCATTGGCGGTGTGGCCGCCGTGCTTTCCCAGAGCAGCATCCGCAGCATCGAGTGCGTGGAGTACCCGGAACTGGGCATGGAAGCCATCTGGAAAATCACGGTGGAAGACTTCCCGGCCTTCATCCTGGTGGACGACAAAGGCAACGACTTCTTCAAGAAGATTGGCCTGTAGCCCGTTTCGAACGGAGTGCCCTTGTCATTTCGACCGAACGGAGTGCCCTTGTCATTTCGACCGAACGGAGTGAGTGGAGAAATCTCATTAACCCATTATATTATGCAAAAGTACGTATGCAACATCTGCGGGTACGTGTATGACCCTGCAGCCGGCGATCCGGACAGCGGAATCGCCCCCGGAACCGCTTTCGAGGACATTCCCGCAGACTGGGTGTGCCCGATCTGCGGCGTTGGCAAGGACGACTTCTCCCCGGCGGAGTAGTTGTGCACCGGTCAATTCGCTGGTTGCTAAGTGATTGATTCACAGTATTTTACTAAAAATCCTCGGCTCTTTTTGGGCCGAGGATTTTCTGTAAGTAATTGATGAACAGTGCGTTGCTGGCCAGCGGATTCCGCCGGATTATTTCAGCAGCGCGTGGGAGGCGGTCATGGCCTTGGGATCCAGGGCCTCGTCCAGTTTCTCGCGCGTCATGAGCCCCTGCTCCAGCACCAGGTCGTACACGCTGCGTCCGGTGGCGAGGGCTTCCTTGGCCACCTTGGTGGAGGCCTTATAGCCAATGTACGGGTTCAGGGCCGTGACAATGCCGATGGAATTGAGCACCATGTTGTAGCAGTGCTCCGCATTTACGGTGATGCCGTCCACGCACTTGGTGCGGAGGGTGTTCATGGCGTTCATGAGCCAGGTCTGGCTTTCCAGGATGCACTGCGCAATCACGGGCTCCATTACGTTCAACTGCAATTGGCCGGCCTCTGCGGCAAAGCACACGGCGGTGTCGTTGCCGATCACCTTGAAGCATACCTGGTTGGTCACCTCCGGAATCACCGGATTCACCTTGCCGGGCATGATGGAAGAACCGGGTGCCATGGCCGGAAGGTTAATCTCATGCAGGCCGCAGCGGGGACCGGAAGCCATGAGGCGCAGGTCGTTGCAAATCTTGGAGAGCTTGACGGCCAGGCGTTTGAGCGCAGCGGAATAGCTCACGTAAGCCCCCGTATCCGGCGTGGCTTCCACCAGGTCCGGCGCTTTCTCAAATGTGTCGCCGGAGAACTCGGAAAGCCGCTTGGTACACAGCTCCGCAAAACCGGGAACGGCGTTGAGGCCTGTGCCGATGGCGGTGCCGCCCATGTTGATTTCCTTGAGCAGCACGGCGTTGCGCTCCAGGTTGGCCAGTTCCTCTTCCAGGTTGTTGGCAAAAGCGTTGAATTCCTGGCCGGAAGTCATGGGAACGGCATCCTGCAGCTGCGTACGGCCCATCTTGAGCACGTCCTTGAATTCCTCACCCTTGGCGCGGAAGGAAGCGATGAGCTGCCGCAGCGCCTCTTCCACGTGCTTGTTCATGCGCACAAACGTGTAGCGGAAAGCAGTAGGGTAGGCGTCGTTGGTGCTCTGGGCGCAGTTTACATGGTCGTTGGGGGAGCAGAACTGGTACTCGCCCTTCTGGTGCCCCATGAGCTCCAGGGCGCGGTTGGCGATTACCTCGTTGGCGTTCATGTTCACGGAGGTGCCGGCACCGCCCTGCATCATGTCCACCGGGAACTGGTCCCAAAGCTTACCCGCCACAATTTCCTTGCAGGCGGCCACAATGGCGTCTCCAATCTTTTTGTCCAGCACGCCCAGCTCCGCGTTGGCGGCCGCCGCAGCCATTTTTACATAGGCCATGGCGATGATGTACTCCGGATAGTCGCACATCCGCGTGTTGGAAATCTTATAATTGTTAAGGGCCCGTTGGGTTTGTACGCCATAGTAGGCATCTGCGGGAACCTGAAGTTCGCCGATAAGGTCGCTCTCGACCCGGAATTTTTGCTCTGACATAAATTAAATGTGGTAAAACGAACCGTTCACAGGCACTTCCTGCGACCCGGCTTACAAATGTACATAAAATCTTTCGATTTTAGGCCAGTTGTATAAAAATCAAGACCGCTGTCTTATCTTTGTAGGCGAGCGGTCGTCGCCTCTCGGCGCGCCGCAATAGTATAATGTTTAACGGGC
>Ga0256405_10001690_pt1 | contig 57870 bp, 54 predicted proteins | sample RumenRJG_02DNA_FD_189096 | JGI IMG/M metagenome (GOLD analysis project Ga0256405, IMG submission 189096) | Bovine rumen microbial communities from Lethbridge, Alberta, Canada - RJG_02 | ecosystem: Host-associated > Mammals > Digestive system > Stomach > Rumen | place: Canada: Alberta... | reverse complement strand
AGTTGCGAAATAACCGGACAATGCTTTCTGATAGACATTGTTTGCCTTGATCGTAAGTCTTCTAGGGAATAGAAAGTTATCAGTGAGCCATGCCCAGAAGATCTTCTCCATGGGCATGCCGTTATACTTGATAAATCCTATTGCAGCGAAGGGAGCAGCCACAGCTATGCAGATATAGGTGATCATTTCCTGAGATACCGTATTACGGCAATAGAAGTAGACGGTTACTGCAGAAGCAACCGCCAGACCTGAGCATATGAGCTGTCTTAAGTTAAGGCCGAAGAAAACAGCTTCGGTATATTCGCGAATGTCTTTGTTAATATTTATTTCCATGAACAAACCTCCTTACAAACCCATCATGTCGTGGATGATACGGTCAGAGCCCTTAACCAAGCCAAGCAATACGAGCAGGTTGAAAATGACCTCGACCACATAAACCCAAACCATCATTATCGGTTCTACTGTCGTATCCATCTTTGGTGCGGATGCTGCAAAAGCAGTGAAGATGATGCACGCCAGGACAATAACAACACCCTGAAGACAGACACCGGCGAAGCTCTTAAGAAAGCTCTTTCCGATGTTTTCAGTGGGCTGTCCTGCTATCGTGGATAACGGAATTGGTGCTATAGCCGCATAGATATAGATCCTGAAGAATCTTCCGTATACGGTAAGAAGCAGAACCATGCTGATAACGATAAAAGCAAGGTGAGCTATGAAGCATACTGCCCAAAGTGGAATAGCGCCATCGAGAATGCCGACACTAGTGAATTTGGCCATGACATCTGATGGAATAGTGTATTCCAAAGCGGTACCAATCGGATTAGCTGCAGTTATTTTCGAAATAACGCTTTGTACGATGGTAACGAAGTTGACGAGCAATTTAAGGCAGTTATCAACCAAGAACTTAGCGATGGCAAAACGGACAAAAACCTTTACTGCCGTCTCAGGCTTTTTGAGCTCGGCAAAGCTCCCACAGGTCTTGATCATGCCTACCGTGAAAAACAAGACCAGGAGAGCAGTGCCTACCGCGCCCAAAACTCCATTGATAGTTTCGATAATGCTCCAGAGCGTGCCACCTTTGAATGACTGAGGGGAAGCTGTAAGGAGGGCCCACATCTTGTCAAGCATATCTCCAAGGTACTCAAGACCTTGCATAAGCTCATACCAAGCGGCAGTACCCATAATCGCACCTCCTTAACTCAAGTGAAGACACCTGGAGCGATCGCAGTAAGGATCGACTTGGCGAAAACGATAATGAGACCACCTGCAAGGCAAAGGAAGCCCTGAGATCTCTGGGACGGATCGTGGCTCTGGAAGCTCATACCGACCTGAACGAGGCCCCAACCTGCAAGCATTATGCCGACTGCTCTGATGATGCCGAAGACGATATTCGACATGTTGTTGATAGCAGTCTCAGCATCACTTGCAGCCATAACAGGTAGCATACAAACTCCTACGATGGAGCAGGTGATGGCTGTAATGAGATAGCCCTTCAAGGCTACCTTGCGTCTGCTTTTCTCAAGAGCAGTAACTTCATGCTTAAGATTATTCTTAACCATTTTCTTGATTCTCCTTTTTAAGATAGATTTCTTCGAGTTCCTCATTGGAAAGGATCACGAAGTCGTGTTGTTCCTTAACAAGGTCTTCTATGTCGATGGCCTTGTCGCGTAATTCAGGCTCGTTACCAACCAAAGAAATGGTCAGCTCGGACCTTGTGTCTCTTCCGTGGATAAAAGGTTCGGCACCGCCGTCTTCCGTGAAAGCAATCTTGGGGTGCTTCATTAGGTCATACTTGAGGTCCATAACCGGATATTCGCCTCTGATAAATAAGATTCCGTAACGGTTATCGAGCATTCGGACTTCATCCGGTGTTAGGAGTTCTCTGGCCTGTAATTGATCATTCTTGGTGAAAGAACCATTTCGACCTCTGTTGAGACCATATGAGTTCGTATCGATCGTTTCTTTACCTAAGAGTTCGCTGACATACTTATGAGTACTCTGTTCATTGCCGCCTAAATACAAGAATTCATCGCAGTTACCCACGATGGATTCCCAGTTCTTTTCGAATAAGGCTTTAAGCTGAGCCAGGTTCTGCAAGATTATGCTTACGGAGATCTCACGGGATCGCATCGTTGCCAGAAGTGAATCGAAAGAGTCGGGAAGGCAGACATTTGCAAACTCATCCATAATGAAATGAACGTGATAGGGAAGACGTCCGCCGTGTTCAAAATCAGCGCTGCGATATAACTGCTGGAAGAGCTGAGTGTAAAGCATGCCGATAATGAAGTTGAAAGACTGATCGTTGTCCGGAATAAGAGCAAAGATTGCACCTTTCTTTTCACCGAGTTCACGGAGTCGCATCTCGTCGGTCTGAGTGATGCCGGCAAGAGAAGGAAGATTGAACTTCTCGAGTCTTGCCATAAGGGAGATCTGGATCGACTTCAAAGTACGAGCAGCACCGGAGTGATAGCTTCTGTAATACTTCAAAGCAATGTGATCGGGATCACGCGCTTCAAGTTCTGAAAACAAGATGTCCAGAGCAGATTCGTAATCATCGTCATTCTCTTTGACATCACCGGCGCGGATCATTTCCATAACCATCGGGAAGTTTTGCTCATCCGGTGGTGCCTCATAGTAAAGATAGAACACGATTGCCTTGAGAAGCATTTCTGCTGCCTGATCCCAGAATGGGTCTGTGGTCTGACTACCTTTCGGCGTCGTATTCTTTATGAGGTTCGTAACCAGACGCTGGATGTCGTCATCGCTTTCCAGATAAACAAAAGGGTTATAGCAGTGGCTTCGGTCCAGATTGATCAGATCCAATACCCGGACGTCATACCCTTGGCTGATAAGGTAGTTTCCGCACGAGCGGAGTGTTCCACCTTTCGGATCAAGTACGACCATAGAAAAGCGGCTTTCAGTAACAGCCTGCAAGATGTTAGGTTCTGCATAAAACCTTGTCTTACCTGATCCCGCACCGCCTACAACAAGCACATTAAGATTTCTTCTGTGCACATGACCATCAAAGCCGATCCTGACGTTTTGTGTGAGGATCTTATTGGCTTCGGGCGGTTCAGCCTGATACTTGCTGTTGATCTGTTTGGCGTTACCCCATTTTGCAGAGCCGTGTTCTTCGCGCCTTCTGTAGTTCCTTTCAATGGAGAGATACACTCCGATTCCTATCGCATAAATGAGAATAAATATGAGGGCAACCCGAAGGCTGCCCTCAACAAAAGTTATGCGAAAAGGTTTATCGAATATGTCTCCCGCATTTTCCAGAACTCCTATAATACCATCAGCAATAAAATATTGTGCTGATCTTAATGCGAGCCAAACGACCGGAATTAGACCAATAAGGTACAAGATGATCATCGGGTAAGAGAACTTATCAGTTGATCTTCTCATTAGCTTCACCTCGCATCAATCTTGCTTGGCGGAGCGAACTTCTCCAGGTCCTTCATGAGCTGTTTGGCAGTTTGTCTTTTATCCGAGATTTCCTTGCATCTTTCAAGTTCCTTTTTAACAGATGGTCTTTCCTCAGGGATAGTGCCTGTTAGCTTTTCGCTTCTTGTCGAGTTCTTCCCTAAGTCTTGCCCGGACGCTGGGTCTCTTGACGTTCGGGCCATAGTAGGGTTTGCAGTCTGACCTTCCTCTTTGGTAGGTGAGTTGTCGTCAGGCTGATCGAGTTCGAAAGGCAGCTTAGGATCATCGGAGCGTTCCTGAGCGGGGCGCTCATCGATATTCTCGGCTCTGACCTCAACACCTTCTTTCTTTGGTACCATGATGTCTGCAACAGCTTCCTTATAACCTGCAAGCCTTAATGCCACGAGTCGTTTTGCACCCTGACCGGGCAAAATCTGATATCTGCCGTTAGGTTTGCATAACAGACCAACTGGCTCTACGACCTGCGGACCATCCTGCTTCATCTTGGAAGCATACTTCTGAAGTTCAGCGAGAAGCCTCTTGTCGTGTTTTGGAGTATCGGGGATATTGTCGATAAGCTCCAAAGGAACGGCATACTGCATACCGAGAGGCTTGATAAGCTCGCCGTTCTCCATTTTGACTTCCGGCTTGAGTGTTTCCACCTGCTTGACCGTAAGTCTGAGTGTCTCAAGAACGCGGTTAACCTTGGAAGCATCTGTTGCGTAGACCATGATGTCAGTAAGTCCGTCAGTTCTCGATTTATCCTTTAGGATAACGAATGGGAAGCCGAACTTCTTACTGGCTGTCGTGAACGCTTTAAGATATGAATCAGGGATAGAGAACAGTTTCTGATCCTTGCCTGACTTCATGAATTCCCAAAGTGTTGCTTTGCCCTTAGACGTGTGATCATCTTTTAAGGCGGTGTAGATCATGGTTGCAACCCTCAAGGCTGCAGCGCCTGAAAGTCTTAATACGACTTCACTGCCTTGTAGGATCATACGGACGACCTGATCGGCAGTTTCATTCTCAATTGCCATTGGTTTTTCCTCCTTTTTAGTTTTTTGCCCGATAGCCGGGCATGTAAAAAGCGCCACCGAAGTGACGCTTATCTCAGATGCTGATTCTTGTCTTTGATCTGAGGTTTAGGTGTTTCGATTTCTGGTGGCTTAGCAGGAATGTCAGCGCATTCCATGATCCTGTCGGAACTGATCGTAACAGCATCACAAAGCTTGATTTCCTTTCTTATTTCGCGGATCTTACGAGAGATAGCACTGATATCGCTTTTCGCCTGATTGATTCCTGGAACATTGTGTTCTCTTACGGCTCTTTCTTTAGCCGTATTCAACTTTCTTCTCTCAACAATCAGGTGCTTAAGTTCTGATAGAAGCTCATCTTTTTTGCTCTGCAGTGTCTCTTTATCTTCGATCCGGTGAAGGTACAGGAAGTCCATTTGCTCGATATATCTGTCGAGTTTGGCAATATCTTCTCGTAATGCCATAGGGATATATTCACGCTTCGATTTCTTAGGCCTGCTGATATACGAATACAATCTGATGCAGTATCTGCGGTATGTGGAAGTAAGTCCCGTGCCTTTCACTTGTTCGTAGTAGGCAGGAGGATCTTTCTTTTCAATTAAAAAAGACGATCTCGGAACAAGAGTGTTCTCGATGATGCGTCTTCTGATCGAATCGAAATCATAACCGTCGCCAAGGCCTCGGAACCTGAAATAACTTTTGGAGCCGGGAGGACGTAATCCGGGATGTTCAAGGGGAGTACCATCTTTACGGCAGAATTTGAATTCATATCCGAGTTCTCTCATGATGTTCCCGAATTCGTGTTCACTTCGGGACAACTTGATCGCATAGTCGATATCTTCCCGGATAGTACCTCTGACGGTCATTTTGCCTTGTCGTTCCGCTCTCCATTCAGAGTAGGACTTGCCTTTTACAAACGACGGATCTTCAACGACATGAAGATGAGCTTCTCTGCAAAGTCTGTCGTTTACTAAGCGCATCTGCCTGTAATCTGCTTTAGTTCGACGATATTTAAGACCATCAACAAAAGACACTGAGTTGCATATCAGATGGTTGTGATAATGCCCCGTGTTAAGATGCGTTGCAACAACAACTTCGAATCGGTCACCCCATAATTCTTTAGCCAGCTTTACTCCGATCTCATGTGCTTGTTCGGCTGTGATCTCACCTTCGCCTTCGAGAAAAGATTGATACCCGTGATAGGCGAGTCTGCCGCCGGTTTTTCCCCAATACCATTTGGTATTCATGAAATCCTCCAGGGCTGTTTCGGGTGTGCAGTTTATGCCGGTTACGTACATCATTTGTTCGGTTTTATCTTCGTTGACGGCATATTCAATTACATCCCCAACAGCTTTACGGGCCGTTATTGCATCAGAACTGAGTTCCGGTTTTTCAACAGTTTTCTCGGGATTCATAATATAGTTCAGCGCATTGTCGACACGATCTTTTACTGCCCATATTGAAGTTACTGCCATTAGTCTGTTCCTTTCCCCGGCCTGTATGTTTGGTAGATCAGATTCAGAACATCATGAAGGTCGCTGGCACATCTTTCCAACTCCAGACTGTGTGCTATTCCAAGAATGTTCAGTTTTCGAAGAACTTGATTAAGGTTGCTGCCGACTCTTTTTATCTCACGAATAAACACTATAAAATCTGCAGGCGGTGCTGCGACAATTTTCTCTCCGATAAGAGCTCTCCTGCCATACTCGCTCATGCTTAATCCTGACATGGATGAATTCTTTTTAAGAGTTTCATATTCCTTTTGAGTGAGGCGGATACGAAACAGAATTGTCCGGTTTTCCTTTTTGATGGTCATATTACTATCCTCACTTAAATAAAAGAACGAGGGTAAATACGATATTCCGTAATCTTGGTTTTACCATCAGATCCCGATGTCCGTATGCGTTCGATATATCCGATGTCTTCCAACTCCGTTAAGAGCCGGGAGGCGATTTCTCTTCGAACGCCGAGTATCTCAGAGAGGTTCTTGGTTGAACAATCAAATCCCTGAGGACACCAACACAGGACTGCATACATTGCTTTCGCCTTTACCGAAACCAACCTATCCTCAATTAAAGCTCTGGAGACCAAACAATAATCAGCGGACGAATCATTAACCATAGTGGTCAACCTCCTTTGAATCTAGTTTGTCCTCAGCACCTCGGAACGGTCTAGCAAGCAACGCGTTTGTGCCCACAAACACGGAAAGCTTGTCAGGGGATCATCCCCTGAGACCCCGGGAAAGCCTTCGGCTTTCTTCTTGACGAAGATAGTCGTTAAAATCTTTTCCTGACGGAGGTGGTCTGTCTCTCACAACATAATCTTCGTGAAGAGCTTCGATTATGTTTGCGGTAGCTGTGCGCCCGGGGTCATCGTTGTCGAGGTGCAGAGAGATGTGAGAAATACTGGGATAGGAAATAAGAAATTGCGACAGAGCCTTCGGTACTGTCTTACCGGAACCGATACCTGCTAAAGACAGATATGACTCCTTCTGCCAATTGCCGCCGCCGATCTTGATTAGGGTAGCATATGACAGAAGATCAGGTGCTGACTCGAAAACGTGGACCATTTTTGGCTGTTCGGCCCGTACGATCTTAAAAGCAAATCGTTTATCGCTGCCACTGACATCACCTTTGTAATCACTGTTGATGGATCTTACGGCACCATATCTCGGTTTGCCGTCCGTGTCATAACCTACGAAGAGAACATTGCTGTACTTCGCCGTTTCATAGATAAGATTGTGATCGATACACCAATGGATTATCGCAGGGTCTATTCCTCGACTTTTGAGATAATGAATTACACGGGAGGTGTCGCTGCTTACTTCAGGCATGAGGAAAACTTTGGAAGGAGATATCGGAGTTACGACAGCCTGAGTCATTGGCTCGGTAACATTGCCGATAATCCTTTCTACAGCATCACGGAAGGGAAGACCGCGAACCTTGATGAGATAATCCAGTGCGGACTTACCACCGATTCCTTGTGAAAACCAACACCATTTTCCGTTGTTTATGATCAGAGAATCATGATCTATGGTGGAATATGTGTTTCCGGAAACATGTTTGAGATTTCCCGGCTCGAATAAATAAAGATATGTCAGCAAGTCCATCTCTCGAGCTTTTTGAATATCTTCTTTACTGATGAACTGCATATTGAGTGCTCCTTTCTATAGATTTGTCCTAAGGCCATGAGAAAAGAAGAAAGGGAGGAACCCTAATTCGGATTCCTCCCATAGTGGCGTTAAACTCTGTCAAAAGAGTAGTTGCGCTCCCGTCTTTCTTTTTCCATACGTCTTTCGTGTTCCTCTTCAGCGAGCTGAACGATGTTGATATGATTAAGTGCAAGGCACCTGATAACGATATCAACCGCTTCCGGACCATAAGCCATGACCTCCTGCATGTTCAGTTTGTGTTCGTTGAAATCTGCAAGGAAATCGTTGTTGAAAAGAACACCTTGAATCTTTTCAGCGGCTGAGCCTTCAAGTGAAGTACAATAGCCGCTGACCACTCCGGTGACTCTGTCGTCCTCCCAAAGGATCTGACGGAGATAATCGATGCCCATGAGCTCGCCTATGCTACAGTCGGCCAACACCTTTCTGCAGTTCTTGACGGTCTCAGCGATATACTCCTCGTACGTCATCTTGCACCTGCTTCCTTACCCTTTGACTTGTCGTACTTAACGCCTGTCTCAAGAACCTTGGTCTTAGCGTCGTAGTGATAGCACTGATTGGAAAGGAAATCCCTGGGCTCAAGAACTGTCTCGTTGACATTCTTGATCATCCTGTTGAGATCCTTGGCATTGGGCTTGCCATCGTCCTTGATGAGAATAAACTCATGAACCGAAGAAGGAAGCATATAAAAACTTCCACCGATGGTTTCAGCTGCCTGATCCAAGAATTCCGGGTAAGCTGCTACGGCTGCACCGTGGAAGCCGGACTTGTTGGTAGCGATATAAGTTACGATACCAACTTCCTCAGGGGAAGGGACCTCATCGTTCTTGATGAGATTCTTGATCATGTCAACGAGGGGAGTGAAGACGATGGGCTCTTTGGAAACGGAGTTCTTCTCAGCATCTTCAAAGAGCTGCTTTTCGTCAATGCCGTACATCTCCATGAGCGGCTTGGTTACTACCACAACGGACTTACCGTGCTCGTCAGAGAAATCCACGAGGTGAGCACTTACTACGAGTGCCATGTCCTGAATCTTTCTGTGAGGTGCTTCCTTCAAAACGGGGGAATCGCCGGGGACAAGTCTGAAGAATGTGTGATTCTTGACCTGGTCATAGTCGGTGATGAAGGCCTTAACGTCGCCTTCCTTAGTCTCGATAACGGAGATGTTTTCCTTGATTGTGTTGCAGATGCGGTCAACACATCTTTCCAAACTCACACCATTCTCGTAATCAGTGAAGATCTCCTTGAGCCTGAAAGCCATGGACATCTTGGAGTCACCGACTGTAGCGATAAGTCTGTCGGTCATGCCGTCGGGTGAGTTGATCGTGTTGAACTTAAGAGAGATGTTCTCGATCGACCTGTTGTCGAGCTCCATTGTTACGAGCTCCATCAATTCATTCTTGAAATCTTCAAAATCCATAAATTTCCTTCCTTTCTCATACGTCGAGCTTTGTCTTCTCGAGTTCCTTCATTAACCCGGAGATGCCGGAACCGCCCTTTGCCTTGCCCTCAGAAGAAGTCAAAGCACTTCCTTCTTTTCCGCTTATTGCATATGAATAAGCGAGAAACCTTGCACCGCTGCCTTCGTTGGGAATCCACTCAGGCTTTGGCATTGTGTTTACATCTGAACTCATGTCAGATACCTCCTATAGATTTATTTGCCCGAACCCGGGCATGTAAAAACCTGCATTTCCGCATCACTGGAAAGCAGGTTATGAAACAGGCTTTTAGCTGACCTTTACGATTATCTGTACGCTCTCTTCAGTTACCTTCGTAACGCTGCGCATCTGAATCGTTGCATACGCAAGTCCCGTTCTGGCGTTGTTTACTTCGCCTGCGAAATCGCCTAAACGCTTGACTGTCTTGTTGACCTCTCTGGGATTAGCGGCAATCCAGTAACCGGAATCATCGCTGCAGATTGGAAGACCTGACTTGCGCATCTTGTTTATATAGTTGCGAACTGTTCGGGGACAGATCTTAAAACGCTTCTCCAAAGCTTTGCTGTGGACTGCATTATCCTTGCCCTTATGGTTCTCAACGAGAAAATCGTAAATTTCCTGATCTTTGCTCATAAAAATCTCCTTTGTCAGTCTTCAGGCACGCAGATAACGATGAATTCCGTATTTCTTGGCCTGTAAATGCTTGGGTTGTTAGGGTCTTGGCCGTAGCCGCATGTTGCTAAACATAAGTGTTCAGTGCTGAACGAGTCGGCTTTCATATACGGGTCTAATCCTGCATCTTTAACATAAGTTGTGGATTCGATCGTGTATTTATGCTGAATGCCGTCTGTGGTTGTGACGATTACTTCTTCACCGATATAGTTTTCAAGTGCCTGAAGGTTCCAAAAGATCGTGTGGCTCTCCATTCGATGTCCGAAAAGAGTGCAGGTTCCTTTTTCTCCAATCTGGCATGTCTGAGGAAATCGCCCGACACCAAATCGCAGGGCAGTGGAAGAACAAGAATCCCAAACGGGTTCTTTAAGATCGATGCACGGAATCTCCAGTATTCCCAGCAGACGTATATCCTCATGCTCTGAAGATATTGCGTCCATCTCGCGGAGAAGATCCTCAATGGTTTTATCTTCTTCACCATTTTCACCGTTGACCATAAGGTAATCGGTTACTGGTAGCTTGAAGGTGATGACACCACCGCCGTCATCTATGACGCTTTCTACAGCTTCGATCGCTTCATCCGAAACATTCTGCCTGATTCGTGTCTTGATAAAGTCGGTGGATAGAAGTATCAGACCGACTAAGAAAACTATGACCAGCAGTATCCTGCCGACATTAACGGTTATTCTTTTTATTCTCATAATGCCTCCTTGGGAAATGGAAAAGCCCCGTGAGTTCCAAACCCACGGGGCCGCGAAAGTGAAGAAGAGTTATTCGGGGGATACTGTTCTCTTCTTTCTTTTGAAAAGGAATGCTGCAATGAGAGCTGAAAGAGCAACAAGACCGGCTCCAATCATTGTGTATGTCGGAATGATCTCGCCAGTTGTCGGTCTGAAGTGGATGGTGATTGTCTGATCACTGTCATTAAGATCTTCATGTCTTGCGATAAGAAGATCCTCTGTCTGAGTGCCGTCAGCAATCTCAGTTTCGGTTGCAACATCGTAGATCTTCTCAAAGACAACGATCTTGTCGCCTTCGGAAAGTCCTTCAGTCGAGAAGGTGATGTTTACATCAACAGTTCCATCCTTGGTGCCAGGTGTGAATTCGACAATGCTCTTGATAGGCTGGGCATCAACCATAAGTTGCGTGCCGTTAACCTTGAAAAGGGTTGCTTCTGCTCTATAAAGAGAGCCGACTTCAAGTCCTGTGTAGGAGATGGTATCTGTGATCGTAAGGTTACGAACCTCAGTTGAAGCAAGCCAAATGACCTTGTTGCCGTTTATGGTTGCGACAGTATGAGCTGTCGGTCTTTCGACTGTCTGATCCTTATCCGTAAGATCAGCATGAACTGCAACCTTTACGCCCTTTTCCTTATCAGTGACATCCTCAAATACAACGATGGTTGTCTTTGAGTAGGGAACAAGAACATCCTTGAAATCGACAAGAACAAAGCCGTCTTTTTCGGTTGCAACAAACTCGGTGGAAGCGGTGTATGTCTTACCTTCAGAATCCTTGTAGATCTCGCCGGTAGCTGCATCCATAAGAGTTCCGCTGGCTACATAAGTCCTTCCGACTACGAGATCCGTATAAGCTACCTTATCGGAGATGTTTACTCTATCCTTGTAGGTAAGGGTATGAGTACCGTTATCGATGTTGGTTGCTGTTGTTTTGATCTTGGGAACAACAACTGTCTGCTCGACATCGTTGATATCCTTGTGTTCAACAACCAGTTCACCTGTTATGAATTCTTTATGGAGTTCCTCGAAAGCGACAATAACGGTTCCCTCAATCTTGGTTGTGTCGAGAGTAAAGATAACGTCGACCTTACCGGACTGAGGTACGGGCTGACCATATTCATCGAGAACCTCAGGAACATCGAATTCGGTGCTGCCGGTAATCTCTTTACCGTCTTTATCCAGGAGTGCGCCGCCAATGTTCTTATCCTGCAATACACCGGACATAGCATAACGACCGGGCATTAAGTTCTTGTAGGAAACGGTATCGGCAAGCTCAGCTGTTTCGGAACAAGTCGTGATATGAGCATCTGTTCCTCTGTCGATGAGTGTTGTCTTGATTTCGGGCTTTACGTCGTTGTAGCAAACGACAGCATTTATCGCGGTGCCGTTCTCTTTAATGCCGTCATCGACGGAGAGAGTAGCAATCGTTCTGTCATTGGATGTCAGATGAACGATCTTGTTGCCGTTTACGACGGAGTCCGTATTAGCCCAGTGTGAGATCCATTCAGATCCTGCACCGACTTCGCGAATCTCGTACCAGCCTTCAGGAAGTTTCTCAATTGAAGCGGAGCCCTTACCGTTGCTAGTCTTGATTACTACTTTCTCGATAAGAACTGCCGTATCAGAAGCGGAAGCACCATTGCCTCTGTAGTAGACTTCAAAGTTGAATGTCTTGCTTGAAGCGGTATCAGAACGTTCAACCTTGATGATGTCGAACGAACCTTCGATCCTTATGTTGGTTACAGTTGTCTTAAGAGTCTTGAACTCTCCGCGCTTAAGCTCGAAGTCCTTATAGAACTGGAGCTTACCATCAACGACCTTGGAAGTGAAGCCTTCAGGAGTCATATAAGTGTACGGGATCTCCGTATTTTTATAATATGTCTCCGGGCAGTACTCGATAACTCTGTAATTGCCAACCGGTAATTCGAGAGTATCAATGCCGTTGATGGCCTTATGCGTTCCTTTGTAGTCCCAAGTGAAACCGTAAGTGCCTATGCCGTTTGTTGTAACAGTACCTGTTGAGATGAGCAGCACCTGATCGTCACTTATGAGATAGAGCTCAGCCTTTATGGTTGAAGCATCACCTTCAACAGTAACGTTTTTAACCAGATTGAACTCCTGTACGAATTTCTCATTCTCAACATTTAAGGGGAGAACGTTCTTATCGTTCGACTTGTCAGAGAGATCAAGAGCACAGGTGTAGGTATAAGAAGTCCTTGTTTCAGACTTTGTCCAGCCGATGTTATTGTTCTTCTCTTCGATGAGTATCGAGATCTGATCGTTGAGATCAAGATATTCCTTGTCCCATGTCTCTTCGATACGGTAATGACCTAGAGGCAGGTTGTTGAGAGTATTAAGGCTTGTCGCAGGATCAGTGCCAAAGCCGGATGCATTGACTCTGTACCAGGTTACGTTTCCTCTTGAATCAACAGTGCCGTTTGCAATAAGGGTATCCTTGCCGTTATCGGTGTTATAGACCTTGAAGATTACCTTCGTAACATCGAACGGGTTGTTTAAAGGAACGACCTTCTTAACATTAAGACCGGTGAACTCTTCATGGTTTACTACAGTCTTGGATGTTAATGGTGCTTCGCTGTCGGATACTGCGTACTGCTTTGAAGTTTCATCAGCATTTGCATACAAGGTGAAAGACATCTTGAACTCGTTGTCGGATACCTTAATCCAGCCGGAAGGAACGGAAGAGGTGTACTTAATGTCTGTTGTACCGTACTTTGTGTCAGGACGATTCTCATAGACCGTATAAGTGAACTTCTCGGTATTTGTCTTCCAGACCGAGAGGATGATGTTGTGTGTCTTGCCTGCAGACAGTCCGCTTTCAAGGATTCTCTGAGATAATGGTGTGTTGTTATCGTTGCCTTTAAGAGTGAGTCCCTTGCCGGCATAAGTCCATAAGACATTACCATCGCGATCCGTTGTGCCTGTTGCGATAAGTTCTTCAGCACCATTTGCGCCGGAGTTTGCATAAAGTTCGAAGGTATAACGGGTCACATCGGAAACGATGTTCTTCTCCTGCATTTCCTTGTTAAGGTGGAAGCGGCCCATTACGACCGGCTCGCAGATGCGGATATACGTATCGCTTGCAACATTGCCTACAGAGATGGTGGATACGGATGTCTGACCATCGACTGTGAGCTTTGTTCTTGTACGGATCAGGCTGTCGTCATTAACAGGATCATCGTAAATGGTTAAGATCCAGTAGTCAGGTGCACAAGCAAATCCGTCAGGAGCGTCTATCTCCTGTAAACGGTAAGTTCCTAACGGCATTGAGTTGCCTGAGAATGAAGTGAAAAGATTGGTGCCTTTTACTGGAGTCAATCTAGCCAGGAAAGATCTGTTGATTACGACTGTTCTGGAGTTGACTGTGAACTCAAATACAACTGTTGCATCAGCATAAGTCAGTGAACGGAAATCAGTCACTTCCTTTGTGTAGTATTCCAAACGGAACTTAGCTCCGTTATATGCGCCCGTATCGTTTGGAACGATTGTGCCGTCGGAAAGGGTCTTATCGATTGTGATACGGAGATCATCTCGCATCGGTATATTGCTCAGATGCATATAATAGACGTCATTTTTCAGAGTTGTGGATACTCCATGGTCGGCTTCTACAACACCATCTTCGTCTACCGTAACTGTGTACACACGGCTATCAAGTTCATAACCTTTTCCGGCTACAAGCTCCTTGAGGTAGTAGATCCTGTCATAGGCCGATGTGAACGTTGTAGAAGTATTGCCATTGGCATCTACTGTGAAAGTAGCAATTCTGTTTGTGCATGCATAATCACTGAACAATCCGTAAGTCGTACCTGCCAGTGAATAGCAGCTGTTGCCGCTTGTAATAGAACTGTTTTCGGATGCCTTGGTTAACGAAATATCAACCTCTTTATGAGTGTCATCGAAGTCCTCGATCTTGTAGACCATCATGCGGTTGTAGTTACCGGGACCATTTACTATCGCACCGTCTGCACGATAGTGATTGCCTGAAGTTGTGCTTCCACAATCGTAGAAGTATCCGTTAGTGCCACTATAGATGGCAGCATGACCGAAACCTCCGGCATTATCACCACTTGCAACTGGACCGAAGAAAACAAGATCGCCTCTTTCCATGTTCAATGCGCGCATAGCGGCCGAATCAGTACAGCTGACACTGCAGTCGTAGCAGTTGTTCTGGCTGATGTTATCAACCGGGCGAACAATATTGGTTGTCCAGTAGGGAACGGAAGTGCCCTGAACATAAGGGTACAGGTAGTAGGGGGAGCCGATATACTTCTTGCCACCTACGTCATTATCCGTATTTAAAGAGAACCAAGCCCACCACCAAGCGTGACCATTGGATATTCTTGGCGCAGCAGTAGTGGACTGACGACCGTGTCTTTCGAAGTCGCCTTCACCAGCAACACCCGGGTTATCGTGACCTGTAGGGATGACGATCATGCCGTAAACCATGTGAACATAGTCGAGACAAAGGAATGCCTGCTCGTATTCAGTACCATGATTGTTGGCATAAGTGCCGTAGTCTACGCCTGAAAGATATTTGGCTGCGTTGATGATATCGTCGCGGAAGTCATCGGAGCACGAATAACCCATGTTACGCATCTGCTGAGCTGTGATATAGATATACGCGCCTTTCGTATCGTTGTAACGATCCAGTGTTCGCTTTGCATTTACTACGGGCTCATCTTCGCCAATCTCGTTAGGTCTGCCTTGCATGAGGCAGGATGTTGCGACATCACCAGTATTGCCGGCGATATACTTGCCTGCGAAGATGGAAGCTGCGTCGGATGTGTAGTTTGCAACTACGTAGTAGTCGACAGCTGAGCCATAGTTGGATACAGGGCTCTTGTTTCCTTCGTCAGAAAGAATAGCACCGACCGTGATGACTCCGTTAAGTCCTGCAGGAAGATACTTGGAAGATTCTGCACTGTTATTTCCTGCAGAAGCGATAACAGTGATCTTCTGATCCTGGGCTTCCTTAATGAGTTTCTTGAAAGCATCGTAATCACCGGAATCCTTAAATGACAGAGCCATGAAGATAATGTCGACTTTAAGATCTGTTGCGAGCTGAACTGCTGCACAGATATCGGAGACATTACCAGTACCGTTATCTGCCATTGTCTTGATTGAGATAACGTAAGCGTCATCGGTCTGGGCAAGGATGTTATTGACCATGGCTGTGCCGTGTCCGTTGTGATCCTTCAGATCATCACCGATGACTGAATACTTCTCGTTTGCAAGATCAGAACCGGTATCAATGACGGCAATCTTTGTTGAAGCATCAGGATTTATGACGCCAGCCTTATAAGAAATAAGACCGCCGCAGACCTGTGCATAACCATCGATAGCGAAAGGGATTCCCTTTGCGTCAAAGGAACAAAGATCATCAAACATGGCATCCTCAGAAGAATAACTGAGGTAGTAAACGCCGTCATAATAAACGCCGGTTGCTTCTGTATCTAAAGAGCCATTGTAGTAAACGATCAGTCGGTTTGAAGAAGAGAGATCGGCGATAAGATCGGCGAAGTTGTTCTCATTAGCAGAGATGATGTTTGTCTTCTTCTCTACTGCTGGTGTTGTTTCTGATATAGAAGGCTCTGTTTCCTGCTCCGTAGGGGGAGCGGTAGTGTCGATTGTTTCTGTCGGATCGACAACGACAATGTCATCATCATCAACGATAACAGATTCGGTTGTGCCCTCTGAATAGTCAGGGTGAGTCGTTTCTGAGGGGAGTGTGACCTCATTAACTTCCGTTTCTGCCTGAACAACAGTTGTTTCCTCAATTGCTTCTTGTGTTTCCTTTGCTTCATCGGCCATAACGACCAGGGAAGGAACAATAGGAGAGAGGGCAATGGTAAAAGCAAGAGCAGCTGAAGCTATCTTTTTTGAGATAGGTTTTCCGAAGATTGCTTTACCGGCTCTGTTGGCTGAAGAAATGACTTTCTCCAAGATTTTCTTCATGTGAAACATTCCTCCGTTTCTTTGTTCAAAACAAAAAGCCCCGCTTTGAGGCAGGGCAAAGAAAAACCGCGAGAGATTTGTTCTCTCACGGTTTGCTTGGCTAAAACTACAAGATTAAGTGTGTTTACCAGTGAACGGATCCGTCAACGACTTTAAGATGGCCCACACCACAAAAATCTTCTCCGAACTTGTTATCAAGATAATTCCAGACTGCTTCTTCAGTTGCATCTGTTGATTTGCCATATCCTGTAAGTTCACCGTCACAGGTTTCACCACTTACGGGCATATTTGGAATTTCGATTGGGATATTGCTTCCGTTAGTGGCTGAATCGTAAGTCGTTTTGATAGTTCCCTTCGCATTAGCCCAACCCCAGACAGGTTTGGGTGTCGGAGTAGGCTTGGGAGTCGAAGTAGGTTCAGGAGTCGGCTCCGGTGTTGGCGTAGCCGTCGGGACAGGTGTCGGTGTTGCAGTAGGAACGGGAGTAGGTGTTGCGGATGCAGAACTGCTTCCAGAACTACTGCCTGAAGAACTGACGCTATCAGTCGGTTTAGGTGTCGGAGTTGCTGTTGGTTGTGTACCGGCAGAACTTGAACCGCCATTTTGACTGTCGCTTCCGGTATTGGAATTACTCGAATTCGGCTCTGTCTGTTTAATAGAAGAGCTGCTTTCATTCCCCGAAGCATCTGCGTTATTTTCTTCTATGTTCTTCTCAGTAACAGAAGTTTCAGCCTGGCTAATAAGTGAAGAAGACTCAGTTGCATCACCTGGAACTGAAGCATCACTTTCTATTAAAGATCCTGAAGTATTATCAGTATCTTGTATTAAGGCTGAGCTAAAAGAAGAACTGTCGGGTGTCTCACCCGTATTACAGCCTCCAATAAACATGGAAACAGCTGTTAATCCGGCTATCATTCCGATAATCGCTTTATCTCTTGTAATCATAACGATCATCCCCCTGTCTTTAAAATGCCTGGCTAAAAGAAAAAGACTAAAAAGTTTGTGCTACAAGTCAGTCAATTTCTTATCCAGTTGCCTGCATCTTAAATCACCCGAAACAAAACGTTAAATGTGCGATTGATCATTTGCTCAATTGCATTACTTAACACTTCTAGTTTACTGCATACTAACCCAGAACTTAAGATATCTTTCTTTAGCTGGTTAGTTATTAATCTTGAAAGGGTTAGTTAGGGGTGTGGGGGAAGGAAGGGGAGCGCTAATTGACACGCTCGTGTGTCTTTATTATTTAGCGCCCCAAGATCCAGATCATCTTGCTTCCTGAGTCTTCGGCTTAAGCTTGTAAGCTTCAACCATGGACTTCAAGGTCACGTTGTCAACAGTTCTTTCCGTTCTGGACCACTTGCCACCCTCTTCTAAGGGCTTCTCAGCTCTGGAAAGTGTAGTTTTACCGTCAGCCGGGATCTTCGCCCAAAGGGTCTTGCTGCCATAATGATCACTGTGGACCATATGAACGGGTAAAACGAACTCTTCCCAAGTTCTCTTGTCGTTAGGATCTTCGTTGGGGATCTTGATTGCAACCATTTCCTTGTTGTTGCTGGCAGTGAAAGGGCGTGCAAGCTTGCGAGAGAACTTGATCGTAAGTGTCTCAGCAGGAGCATTCTGCTCGTTTTCTATTGCCTGATTTTCCTGATTTTCCATTTTTTACCTCACATCGTTGTTCTTATTCAGTGTCGGAACCTTGTGGCGGTACTTCTGATAGAACTCCAAAGCCTGTACGATATAGCTTCCGGTTTCTTCAAAAGGAACGCTTTCGGGTATGAACTTCTTTACCTGACCATAGGGGACACTGACTTTTTCCTTTTGGTTAGGCTTTTCTTCCAGCATGATGTCCTCGATGATGGCTGCGTTAAGGCCGCCTTTTTCCGAGAGTCTGCGCATTCTAATGGTCTGAGCATGCGATGGAGTGCATTCGCAGTCCGCTATTTGCTGGTAGACCATTTCCTGTTCATCCTTTGTGAGAAATGACAGTTCTACGGCTGGTCGCAGTGCGATTTTGCCGTCATCTACGAGATCGAGGAGATCGGGTATGAGTTCAGTGAGTCGTATATAACGATCAACTTGAGCCCTACTATCTCCCATTTCTTTTGCAATGACAGCACTGCTTCGTAACTTTGTCTCCACTGGAGACAAAGTTAAATCTGTCCTCTGTCCTTGTCTTTTCAAAGCCTCTAATCGCATCTTGTACGAGAAGGCTTTTTCACTAGGTAGGATTACTGAGCGTTGCAGGTTCGACTCAACCATAAGGATTATGGCCTCGTCGCGGCTCATTTCTCGAACATCTGCCTTTACATAAGAAAGACCTGCGATTTCGCAGGCCTTTTTCCGTCGGTGTCCGGATACGATTTCATATCGTCCATCTTCCTTCGGCCTTAGGGTTATGGGAGTGATTAATCCTCGTTCCTTGACGCTCTCGACAAGCTGGTCCATGTCTTCATCCATCCTCACTTTAAACGGGTGATCAGGGAATTCATCGATCAGTTCTATCGGGATGTCGTAGATCTTCGGGAGTTTTCCTTCAGCGAGCTCCTGTTCATCTTTGAACAGATCATCGTACGCTGTAAGGCCTAAGTTTAGCTTGGGCTTTTCTCTCAAGATCGACCACCTCCTTAGCTAGGTTTGCATAGGCTTCGGCGACCTTGCCGTTTGGATCGTGAGTAAAGATACTCTCGCCTATGCCGGGACATTCGGTTGCTCTTACTGATCTTGGGATCTCTATATTAAATACATTAATATTATTACCCATTGCATCTCTCAGAGCGCCTGTGATCTCCCTTGCGTTGTTTGTACGGTAATCAACCATCGTCAAAAGAACACCGTCGATCTTAAGGGAAGGGTTGATCTGTCTCTTAACTTTCGAGATCGAGTGTAAGAGAAGGTCGAGACCCTTAACCGATAGGAAGGACGGTTCACATGGGATAATGACCGAATCAGCTGCAACAAGTGCATTGATGGTCATCATGCCCAAGGACGGCATACAGTCAATAAGGATATAATCGTAATCACTCTTTAACGGCGCTATTGTTCTCTTGAGTACAGATTCTCTGCTCATACAGTTGAATAGGGCGGTTTCAGTACCTGAAAGACTGATGTTGGATGGAATAAGCCTTACATTTTCAAATTGCTTAATTGAATCAATAAGAGCAATGAAGTCCGTCTCTTCACCTGTCATTTCATCGGTCATAAGCTCTGAAAGAGTATACTTGAGTTCATTATCGGGATCTGGGATTCCGCAACTCCTTGTGCAGGAGCTTTGAGGATCAGCATCTACGATTAGAATGCGTTTTCCGAGTCTGGCTAATGCTACCCCGAGGTTGACTGCAGTGGTTGTTTTCCCGACGCCGCCCTTTTGGTTGGCTACGGCAATCACTTTGCATTTGTCTTCCAATGCATATACCTCCTTAAAGGTTCTCACGCGAAGCTTTCGTTTCCTTCATCAGTAATACGGTTAGCCGTCTGCTTAGAATGCTCTAGCTTCGCGCTATGTAAATCGCAGTATTCGCTCCTGCCCCCCTGCGTGGGAAACCTTAGGGCTCTCGCATTGCGGTTACGAGATCATGGGAGGGATTACAAGTCCCTCTCCCGGTGGCTTTCTGCCCCGCTGCGCTCATTGGGTGTGACGGCTCTCGGGCGGACTTTAATCCCGATTCAACGCTCGGCCTGTGACTACGCAGAAGTATCATTATCCCTTTGCATCTGTTATCGCCTCCCTCGGGTTGCAACCCCGATTCTGACTTATCCCCTTTGTCGCTCTCCCTTTTTAAAGGGGTCTTGGCGAGGTCGAAGTCAACTTGGCTCGGTATTTTAACGCCGATGCAAGGAACGTACCCTTCGGTCCAGTATTCAACTGGGTGTCCGAAGAAGGTCGAATGAATTCTTCCTTCACTACTCCTGAACAAAGTCGGCGTTTTGTGGGGGGTGTTTTTTGCCGTTTTTTGAAAATGTAATATAACTAGGCCCATGGTGTTACCACTTTTTAACACCTTGGGCCTTATATGACATTTTGGCCGCCTAACTCAACCGGCCGGGTGCTATAATTCCTCCCGGCAATATTTGTTATAAGGATATTTATTAATATGGAACAGGCAGAATGGGAGCGTCTTTCTCCCGAACAGAAGAAGATCCAGTTGTATTTGGAACAGAAAAAGACCCTTGAGGCCTTTTTGGAGCGCGGAGCTATTTCTAAAGCTCAATTCGATAAAAGCCTTGGTGACCTTACAGTAAAGATGGGTATGAGTTTAACCGGAGAATAAAAACAAGGACCCGCGAGAAACGGTACTCGCAGATCCTTATTTTTAGCTCTCGTTCTCTCGGTTATTTGTGAAGGTAAATAGTACCTTCGTCCTGAAAATATAATATGAAAGTTTATTAATTGATTCCAATGTGCGATATAGCCCTTATATTGAATATTGTTTATAAAGGTATTCTTCAAACATTTTTCTTTTAATTAGTCTTCTGCTGCCACTCCATAATACATAAGGACAACTGGGACTGTCAGTCATCATTCGAATTTTGTTGACACCGATATTGAAGTAGGCGGCAGCTTCTTCTGGTGTAAGCAAGGATTTCTCTGCAATAGGAACTTCTTTGGCCATATTTTCTCTCCTTCGGATTGTTTTGAATAAAGATATAAGGAAGAAGGCCTTAAGACCATTGTGCAAAGACTTTAATGGGTCATGATATAATGACTTTGATCAAGGGTGGTCCTTGGTCGATGAAATCATCAGTTAACAGAACGATACCGCAAGATAGAAAAGTTTGTAGACTTAAAGTTAGAGTTGCGCGGTAAATTATTAGTAACTTTTCTGATAGCAAAATGCTTATCTTTATATAGTTGGAGGTACTTTATGTTTTGTATGAATTGCGGGCAGCAATTGCCAGATGGTGCCAAGTATTGTTTACAGTGCGGTACACCGCAGGGTGCAGTTTCTCCGACAGGAACTACTCAGGCAGAAACCATTAATCTTGATGGGATGCATACATTCGTACCGGCACTGTGTCCCAACTGCAGTGCCCATATGAAAGTCGATTCATCTGCGAAAGTCGCGCACTGCGATTCTTGCGGAACTGAATGCCTCGTTCAGGATGCTATCAAAGCACTTACCGTCAGAGGTAATGTTCAGGTTGGAAGCGCAACAATCAATGTTAGCGGTACCAATACCGATAGCCTTCTCCAAAGAGTTGAGATAATGCTCGGCGATGGGGACTTCGGCGGCGCTATGTCAAAGTGTGACACAGTCTTAGATTCTGATCCTACAAACGGAAAAGTATACTTCTATATGCTTATGTCTAGCTTGAAATGCAAAACAAAAAGTGAACTTGCTAACCAATTAGTGCCTTTTGACAAAAACAAATACTATATTATGGCTCATCGGTATGGAGATGACAGTATGAGATTGGAGCTTCTTGATTATATAAACTCAATAGAATCAAGAAATATTACTACTCAGAAAACTCTTAAAGTTGGCGATATATTTTATTTTGGAACATACAATAACCAACCAATTATTTGGAAAGCACTATTAATCCAAGATCACAAGGCCTTAGTTATCAGCTCAGAAAATCTATGCAAAATGCTGTATCATCAGTTCAGCGTTGAACGCATTACTTGGAGTGATTGCACTCTTCGCAAGTGGTTGAATAATGACTTTATTAATAGTTCCTTTACCCAAGTTGAAAGAGCGAGAATTATATCTAGTGAGTTGAATAACGAGCGTAATCCTAAATCTATTTATTCTGCAGGCAATCCGACGATTGACAAAGTGTTTTTGTTAAGTATAAATGAAGCCGAACAGTTTTCGGGGTTATTGAAAGAGGATAGATGTAGCGATTGGTGGTTGAGATCGCCAGGAAAGAAACCGAACTATGCTGCATATTATGCTTATGGCAAGGTTAATCTCGATGGTGACATTGTCAGTGGACACTGCGAATCCTTACCCATATATGTACGACCTTCTTTGTGGATAGTTTTATAATACCTTTTTACACGCTTGATATAATACCTATGACAGAGGAAAATCTTTTGTCGATTATCATTTAATATAACGGACCAAGAAATATTGAAAATATATACAAAAGCGGATGCTCCAATGATTAGCATCCGCTTTATGCTTTAAAGTAATTTGTGATAGTTAGAGTTTGTACTTGGCCTTCAAATCTCTGCGATTCTGACAGTATTTTTCACAAACTCTGCGTGTATAGGCATATTGAACTGAACCAGAACCGGTACCGAGAAGGCGTTCAAAATGCTCCTTGAGACTCTTTAAATCTGAATCTTTGGCTGCAAAAGCAATGCTAGGTGAATCTTTGTAGCTAGCATCATGGATTTCTTTGATTTGGGTAGCCGAAGTGAGCCCGTTGAGCTCAGCAATAACATTGAGTGTAAAAAAGTTCACATTCTTGTCCTCCTGAATTAAATAATCGATGGGGACATTGAAGTATCCTGCAATATCTGAGGCAACATCCAAACGGGGCATACGCTTCCCTGCTAAATAATAGGTTACGGCTCGCGTTGTTACTCCTATTATTGAAGCAAATTTTTCTATAGTAAGGTCTGTTGTGTTGATCAACTCCCGCAAACGCTTGGGGAATACTTCTTTGCCTGTCATCGTTGGCATGATAATACCTCCATTTATTCGAAAAATTGAGGAACAGCTGTTCCTTGATTATATTGCCCAAAGTTGATAAAGCCAATTAAATACAATTCATTTTTGGAATGGATGCGTATCTAGTGATGCGAGTGTTTTCTTTTCTTTCTATGAGGGTTGTTGGATTTGCTCTCATCGTATTTCTTTTGGAGTTCGATAAGCCTGAGCATCTCAGGATATTTATAAACCTCTGTATAACGTTCTTTTGCTTTGTTAGTAAACTCGATGGTCACATAGTTGTTTGAGTCAATATCGACAATGATGCCCCCTCGTCGTTTGCAGACACCATCTACGAAATAACGTTTAGCAACTTTGTCGCCTATACCAAATACCTCACTAATGTTCGGGTATACTTTCGGCTCTGTTCTCTTTTTTAATGGCTGATGTTCTTTGGAGGAAACGGAAGAGTCAGTCTGTTCAGGAATAACCGCTTTTACGTTATAAGCTTCGCAACGTGCTGATCCATGACAATTCTCATAGTAGCAATAGCAATAACCATTACGGTAATAGCCACATCTTGCCCTATGACGTCTTTCATCGTTGCTATGAAGTGTTTCTATATGCCATGGTGTGCCTGTCAGCTGACTAATGCCCAAAATGATCTCCTTTTTAGCTATAGAATTCTTAACCAGATAAATTATAAAAAATCCAAAGTGACATTAATGGTGCTCAACGCTACTAAGGGCTAAGGGCTGGGCTGCATTCAAGTTTCAAGTTTACAGAGATTTAATGTCTTATTGATTATTCGGCATAAATGCTATTCATATAATAAATATAGGGCTAGATAGATTATCGGGGGATAAGACTATGGCATTTAATGACGGTTTAAAAGATAAGATTTTGAAACTGGGAGCTAAGCAGAAGCTTGGAGCTATTCTTAAGTATGCCAACAATCCCAGTGAAGACGTAAGAATGGCAGTAGCAATGGCTCTTGGCATGATACCAACATACGATTCGGGAATGGCGTTGATTCCGCTTTTGCGCGACCAGTCTGCTATGGTAAGGGCATCTGCATGTGAAGCAGCAGCTCAGATCCATGCCAAGAATTGCGAAGAGTATGTAAAGAAGCTTGCTTTTACAGAGACTGATCCAAATGTAAAGCAGGTAGCAAAGAAAGCTTTCGATAAGCTCAAGGACAGTGTAGTGTGAAAGGTGTCTGATTATGACATATGAGATAACCAGAGCTTGTACCGGATGCGGAAAATGTGAGTTCGCATGTTCTGAAGGTGCGATAAGCCGTGGAATGAATAGATATGAGATTGATCCTGACCTTTGTGATTCGTGCGGAGGCTGTGATTATATCTGCCCGGCTGGAGCAATAGAACCGGATTAGTTATTTGCTCATCAATTGAAAGTAATTCTTCCTGATCCTTTCCAGATCCTCAGCAGGGGAGAATGACATATAAACGTGCGAATCAGAGAAAGCTTTGATAACTCGGTCGATTATCTCTTTCTCAGGTAGTTTTCCGGGCATGCTTACATACTTAATGCTGTTCACCTTACTTATATATTCCTTTATATATAGTTCTTTAGGGGATTCACAGACATCAATTATCAGCCTAAGGCTTGGTATATAGGAGCTTACAGGTATTCCTGCAGGAAAATCCGAGTCAGTAACGACTCTATATCCACGTTTTTTGGCATAGTAGATCGTTGCGAGCTGCGGCAGAAAATAAGGGAAGTTCTCAATTGTTTTCTTTAGCCTTATTCGTTTTTCGCGGTTCCGTTTGATCTCTCCGGCTACGCAGTACGGACATACACGGCCGTTTGCTTTTGCGAAAACAACGGCCTGATAGTCGTTTTCGCACTTGCTGCAGTGCCACCAGACGTTGGAACGGTTCTTATAGGTTATCTCATCAGGGGAGAGTTCATTTTTGTCGGACCACTCGGAAAGAAGCTCCGAATGAGTAGTGGAGAGGTCGTTATAGCCTTTCCAGACCCTGTGTCCGGCACAGTAAGGGCAGCCATGTCCTTCGGATCGATCTGCTATGCGTGTTTTCCATTCGTGACCCTTCTCACAGACCCATAGGACTTCAAGATTAGAAGAAGGGGATACCTCAGAGGGTTTAAGCTTGTTCTTTGGAGACCAGGACTTAGCCAGATCAGGGTTTACAGTAGCCAGGTCGTTATAGCCTTTCAGGACACCACGGTGTTCACAATAGGGGCATCCGCTACCCAAAAGTGCTCTGTTCTTTACAGTAGCTTCCCATTCATGTCCTTTGTCGCAGACCCACCGGACCTTTAGATGAGAGCCGCAGGATACCTTATCAGGGGAGATAGGATTACTTCGGGCCCACTGTACCACAAGTTCTGGTCTTTCCTCAGCTACAGATTTACGTCTCATAGTGGCAGATCGTCTATACACATGTAATAGACGCCGTATCTTTTGACCACTTCATTGTAGTCGTCTTTGAATGTTTCGATTCTGCACGTAAGACGCCAAAACTTGTTTAGGAGAACAGCGAGTGTTCCGGCCCATATTACAAACATAAACAATACCTCCATTTTCCTTAGCATAAGGATAAACGGAAGGGGAGAATGAAACCAATGTGCGATCTGAAGACAGAGAAAAAAGACCTAATTGGGTATAATCCAGTTCTAAACGAGCCTTTGTACGCATAGTGTTTCATGGTTTATCATGATTCATCATAAAGGCAAAAAAAGGCTCCACGGAGGGTAAAATCCGTGGAGTCAAAAAAAGATCGTAAACTTGAAAAAGCCTTATTTTACGCTGACTCCGACGATTTGGGGTACAAATGGGGTCAAATTGGGGTCAAACGCAATTTCCGAAAACCCGCAAACGCCTTTATTTATTGCGTTTCAGGGTTTACTGCTTATCCAAACTTTTCATTGTCGGGAAAAGCAGGACGTCTCTTATGCTCGGACTGTCAGTAAGGAGCATTACGAGACGGTCAATGCCATAGCCGATTCCACCCGTAGGGGGCATACCGAGCTCTAGGGCATTGAGGAAGTCCTCGTCGGTGTGATCTGCTTCATCGTTGCCTGCTTCAGCTGTAGCGTCCTGTGCAGCGAATCTTTCGCGCTGATCGATAGGATCGTTGAGCTCTGAATAAGCGTTGCACATTTCCCATGTGTTGATGAAGAGCTCGAATCGCTCAACCTTTTCAGGCTCGCCCTTCTTTTTCTTTGTAAGAGGGGAGATGGCGATAGGGTGGTCCATGATGAATGTAGGCTGGAGAAGGTTCTTCTCGCAGTATTCCTCGAAGAAGAGGTTAACGATGTCACCCTTGGTGTGCCATGTCTCATATTCGATGTGGTGCTCGTCAGCAAGCTTTTTTGCAGCATCGTCGCCGTCTACAGTATCGAAATCGATGCCTGCATACTTCTTGATCGCATCGTTCATAGTAAGTCTCTCAAAAGGCTTACCGAAGTCGATCTCGAGGTCACCGTACTTGATGAGTGTCGTGCCGCATACCTTCTCAGCTACATAGCGGAACATGGACTCTGTGAGTTCCATCATGCCGTTGTAGTCTGTGTATGCCTGGTAGAGCTCCATGAGCGTGAACTCAGGGTTATGACGTGTATCCATACCTTCGTTACGGAAAACTCTGCCGATCTCGAATACTCTTTCGAAGCCGCCGACAAGAAGTCTCTTGAGGTAGAGCTCCAATGAGATACGGAGCTTCAAGTCGATATCAAGAGCGTTGAAGTGCGTTGTGAACGGTCTTGCAGCTGCACCGCCTGCGTTTGTAACGAGCAGGGGAGTCTCAACTTCCATGAAGTCTCTGTCTGCTAAGAAGTTACGGATCTCCTTGATGATCTTGGATCTCTTCTCGAATGTTTCCTTAACCTGAGGGTTAACGATGAGGTCGAGATATCTCTGACGGTAACGGATCTCGGTATCCTTCAATCCCTGATACTTGTTCGGAAGGGGATGGAGGCACTTTGCAAGGAGCTTATAGGACTTGGTGAGGATGGATACCTCGCCCTTTTCGGTCATGTAAACCTCACCCTCAACGCCTACCAGGTCGCCGATATCAAGGTTCTGCCATGCTTTGTACTCTTCCTCGGGGAGGTTGTCGATCTTTGTGAAGATCTGGATCTTGCCCCTTCTGTCGTAAAGGTCGCAGAAAGATACCTTACCCATGCCTCGCTTGGACATGAGACGTCCTGCAACTCTTACTGTCTTGCCGGCGAATGAATCGTAGTCACCGGTGATCTCTGTTGAGTGGTTTGTGACGTCGTATGTAAGTTCTTCGTATGGATCCTTGCCTTCTGCCTGGAGGGCCTTAAGCTTCTCCATACGGAATCTTGTTTGTTCCTGGATCTCTTCTGCGCTTAACGGTTCTGTCTGAGGTACAAATTTCTTTCCCATAGTTACTCTCTTGTTCTATTAGTTTTCGAATTGTTTAGTACGTTTAGAATTACTTCTCGATCTTGATGATCTTGTACTTGATGATGCCGGAAGGTGTGGAAACGGAAACTGTTTTACCCTTCTTCTGGTTGGAGATTGCTCTGCCTACAGGTGAGTTCTCGGAAATTCTCTTCTTCTTGAAGTCGATCTCGGATTCACCAACGAGCTTATATGTGTACTCCTGCTTTGTAGCTGTATTCTGAAGCGTTACCTTTGAACCGAGAGAAACCTTATCTGTGGAAAGGTTGGAATCGTCAACAACTTCAACAGACTTGAGGATTGCTTCGAGCTCTTCGATACGTGTCTCGTTCTCTGCCTGTTCAGCTCTCGCTTCATCGTACTCAGAGTTCTCTGAAAGGTCGCCCTGAGCCTTAGCGTCTTCGATTCTCTTAGCGATCTCGCTTCTCTTGGATGTCTTACGCTCGGAAAGCTCGTTCTGTAATTCGTCATAACCTTCCTTGGTAATCTGCTTCTTGATGATTTCGTCAGCCATTTTTGTCTGTCTCCTCGTAATGTATAGATTTATATCGATATTTCAATTATCTAGCTGTTCTGTCGTTTTCCTTCTGGATAACATCGTGAGCGCCGCCCTCGATGATGGAAGTAGAGGATACTACTACCAGGCGTGCCTTCTGCTGGAACTCTTCGATGGAAGAGGAACCACAGGAACACATTGTTGCCTTAACCTTAGCAAGGGAAACATCAAGACCGTCCTTGAGGTTGCCTGCATAAGGAACGTAGGAGTCAACGCCTTCCTCGAAAGCCATCTTGCCGCCCTTGCCGCCGTCGTCGTAACGCTGCCAGTTGCGTGCACGGTTGGATCCTTCGCCCCAGTACTCCTTAACGTATGTGCCGCCTACAAGGAGCTTTCTCGTAGGTGATTCGTCGAATCTTGCAAAGTAACGGCCGAGCATCATGAAATCAGCGCCCATAGCGAGTGCCAGTGCCATGTGGTAATCGTGTACGATACCGCCGTCAGAGCAGAGAGGAATGTACCAGCCTGTCTCCTTGAAGTATTCGTCACGGGCCTTAGCTACTGCGAGAACAGCTGAAGCTTGGCCGCAGCCGATACCCTTCTGCTCACGAGTGATGCAGATGGAACCGCCGCCGATACCGATCTTGATGAAGTCTGCGCCGCAGTCAGCGAGGAACTTGAAGCCTTCTGCGTCTACAACGTTGCCGGCACCGATGATGGCATCAGGATAGTTTTCCTTGCACCACTTGAGTGCTCTTTCCTGCCATACGGAGAAACCGTCGGATGAGTCAAGGCAGAGAACGTCAGCGCCTGCTTCGAGCAAAGCGGGGATTCTCTCCTGATAGTCTCTTGTATTGATTCCGGCACCTACGATGAGCTTCTTCTCGGAGTCGAGGAGTTCATGCGGGTTAGCCTTGTGGAATTCGTAGTCCTTACGGAAAACGAGACCAACTAATCTGCCTTCTGAATCTACGATAGGGAGCTGGTTGATCTTGTTGTCCCAGATGATGTCGTTTGCTTCCTTAAGGGATGTGCCCTCAGGTGCTGTAACGAGCTTTTCGATAGGAGTCATGAACTCTTTTACCTTGGTATCAGGGGAGAGTCTGCTTACACGGTAATCACGTGTTGTAACGAGACCTAAGAGTCTGCCTTCAGGTGAACCGTCTTCAGTAACGGCTGCCGTGCCGTGACCTGTCTTCTCGTGCAGTTCGATAACTCTCTCGAGTGTGTCCTCAGGTGAGAGGTTTGAATCAGACTCAACGATACCTGCCTTGTATTTCTTAACACGGCGGATCATCTCGCACTGTGACTCGATAGACTGTGACTGGAAGATGAATGAGAGACCGCCGCATCTTGCGAGTGCGATTGCCATGCCGTCGTCACTGACTGCCTGCATTACTGCAGATACCATAGGGATGTTGATCTTAAGGCGTGACTCTTCCTGTCCCTTTCTGTACTTTGCGATAGGTGCGGACAAGTCTACCTGATCAGGTGTGTTCTTCTCTGTTGTGAGATTGGGTACCAAAAGGTACTCCGAAAATGTTCTTGATTCCTCTTCGAAAATTTTTGCCATAACGCTCCTTTATTCCTCCTTACCCTCTTCAATTTCCTGTGCGTCGGATGCGTCGATTACTTCGTCAGCTACAACTGTCTCTGCGGGAGCAGCTGCTGCTACGGGCTTAGTATCGTAGCGGGAGGGGGTTGCAGAAGCATTCGGGGGAGCTACAACATCTGCAGGAACTGCGTCCGAGTCATCAAATCTGGCTCCGCACTTGAAGCAGAATGCGTTGGAAAGGTTGTTCTCCGTGCTGCAAACAGCACACTTCTTGAGTCCTCTCTCGCGGAGGATCTTAACATTTAAGTCTTCGATTTCGATGTAGAGGTTGGAGATAGATTCGCATCTTGCGTTGATGTCCTTGGTCATGTCTACATTGACGTCTTTGTACTGGCCATAGTAGAGATGTCCGATCTCATCGTAGTACTTGCGGATCGTATTCTTCTTCTCGTCGATCATCTTCTGGAAGTTAGAGATGTTCTTTCCCTTTGCATCCTGGAATATGGGCATATTAAGTTCCTCCTTAAAATAATTTAGAAGAAATTATACCTCAAATCGGTGAGAAAAACATTATTTATAATATTTTAGATTTCAATGTGCAGCGTGTCCCGGTTTGGGCAGTAAATCAGGTGTGCGAAAAAAGACGCCCCACGTATGTGAGGCGCCATTGATTCGTGACTGATTTGCAGCTGATTCCCGAAAATCAGATCTTCTCGGGCTTGATCTTCCAGATTTCGCTTGCGTATTCGCTGATCGTACGGTCTGAAGAGAACTTGCCGGAATTGCAGATGTTGACCCAGCACTTTCTTGCCCATTCGAGGTTGTCCTGGTAATCCTTGTAGAGCTGGTCTCTTGTCTTTCTGTAGTCGTCGAAATCGCCCAAAACATAGTAAGGATCGCCGGGCTGCCAGTTGGAGCCGTAGATAAGGCCGTTGAAGAGGTCATTGAACATGCCTGTGCCTTCGTCATTGAAGGAACCGTCAACAAGTCTGTCGAGGCACTTCTTGAGGCCGGGGATGTTCTCATATTGCCACTTCGGGTTGTAGTAAGCCTTTGTAGCAGCCATATCCTGTGAGCGGCAGCCGAAGATGTAGATGTTGTCGTCGCCTACGCACTCTGCGATCTCAACGTTAGCGCCGTCCAAAGTACCGAGTGTAACGGCACCGTTCATCATGAACTTCATGTTACCTGTACCTGAAGCCTCAAGACCTGCTGTGGAGATCTGCTCGGAAACATCTGCTGCAGGGAACATCTTCTCGCCGATGGAAACGTTGTAGTTCTCAACGAATACGACCTTGAGCTTGTTCTTCATTGCAGGATCGGAGTCGATGAGCTTGGCGATCTCGTTGATGAACTTGATGATAGCCTTAGCTCTGAAGTAACCCGGAGCAGCCTTTGCAGCGAAGAGGATCGTGACAGGGGGCATGTCGAGATTCGGATTTTCCTTGAGTCTGTCGTAGAGATTCAATGCATAGAGGGCATTGAGGAGCTGTCTCTTGTATTCGTGGAGACGCTTGATCTGTACGTCGAAGCAGGAATTCGGGTTGAGCTTGATGCCCTTTGTCTTCTCGAGGTATTCGGAGAGCTGCTTCTTGTTAGACTTCTTGATGGCAATGAACTTCTTCATTACCTTGTCATCGTCCTTATACTTTTCGAGTTGCTTGAGCTGGTCGAGATCTGTAACCCACTTGTCGTTGCCCAAAAGGTCTGTGATGAGGGCAGCGAGGTCGGGATCGCACGTGCGGAGCCATCTTCTCGGTGTAACGCCGTTTGTCTTGTTGGAGAACTTCTCAGGATAGATGTTGTACCAGTCCTTGAGTGTCTCGTTCTTGAGGATGTCTGTGTGGAGAGCGGCAACGCCGTTTACGGAGTGTGAACCGTAGATAGCCATCCAAGCCATGTGGATCTTGCCGTCACCCAAAGGAGACATGCGGTCGATGAGCTCGGAATAGAGGCCTGCTTCGTACATCTGTGCACGGAACTGGTTATTGATGCCCTCGATGATCTCGAAAATACGGGGGAAGAGGAAACGGAAGATGGAGATATCCCACTTCTCGAGTGCCTCTGCCATGATGGTGTGGTTGGTATAAGCGAATGTCTCCTTAACGATCTCCCATGCCTGTGTCCACTCGATGCCGTTCTCGTCAACGAGGAGTCTCATGAGCTCGGGGATAGCTACAACGGGGTGTGTATCGTTGAGCTGGATCGTGTTGTACTTTGCGAAATCGTGGAGATCGTTGCCATGATACTTCTTATATCTGTAAATGATGTCCTGGAGTGAAGCAGAAACGAAGAAGTACTGCTGTCTTACACGGAGGACCTTACCATCGTAGGATGTGTCGTTCGGATAGAGAACTCTCCAGATGTCCTGGACTCTGTTTCTCTCGATAACAGCGTCGTCGAATCTCTGTGAGTTGAAGAGGTTGAAGTTGAACTCCTGTGCAGGCTCAGCCTTCCAGAGTCTCAAGAGGTTTACGTTCTTTGTGCCGTAACCTGTGATAGGGAGGTCGCAGGGAATAGCCCAGACGTCGATGTCTGAGTAGTGAACCTTGACCTTTCTGTCGTATCTGGGGAGGATGAACGGATAACCGTGCTCCATCCATGAGTCAGGATATTCGTTCTGGAAACCGTTCTCGATTGCCTGTCTGAAGAGGCCGTAACGGTAAAGAATTCCGTAACCTGTAACGGGGAGATTGAGTGTTGCGCATGAATCAAGGAAGCATGCTGCAAGTCTTCCCAGACCGCCGTTGCCGAGTGCCGGGTCTGTCTCTTCCTCAAGGATATCGGTGATATTGAGTCCGAAAGAAGCGAGAGCGTCCTTAGCCTGATCGTAAATGCCCAGGTTTACGAGGTTGTTGAGCATTGAACGGCCTTCTAGGAACTCTGCCGAGAAGTAGTGAGCCTGACGGCCCTGATTGTACTTGTGTCTTGTTGCCATCCAGTTCTCGGAGATGATCTCAACGATACTCTTCGAGAGTGCTGTCCAGTAATCGCGGGGTGTTGCCTGCTCGAGGCTCATGCCTGTCTCTGCTCTGACGTGAGACTGCATCATCTGTTCGAGGGCTTTTGCTGTGATTGTTGCCATTCTTCCAGTCTTCGGCGTATTTCCTTACCCTGAAAATGACGCCTACTTCCTCCAAAATAATTACGATTGATTATATCGATATTGGGTTGTATTCGCAATTTTTTGGAATAAGTTCGGATATTTAGCCAAAAACGGCTCGGGAAGCCGTATTTACAGGTGTTTTTCTGACAACGGACTTCTCTGAAAACTGACATAAATGTCTGAAATTTACTTAATCTTTACAGTTACTTCATCAGGACTTGGCCGGGCAGAAGGGAATGTAAAGAGCTGAGTCTGTGGCTGCCTTTAAATAATTGTATTTTTCCACGCGTTATATTAAACTTCTAACAGTTATGAATGATGTACTTTATTACGGCATAGCCATTGCGGCAGGAGTGCTCGCAGGCGCGCTTATAACATATCTGTTCGGCAAGTTTCCGGACGAATGGCTCCAGGATTACGGCGTAACGCCCCAAGACCCTGATTACAGGCCGTCCAAGAGAATGAGACCTTTCCCGGAAGGCCTTATTGCATGTGCTTTCTGCGCAGGCTGTTACTGTATAACGGTATTTTTCTGCAAAGCCCAATACATTACTGCTTTCAAGCCGATGCATCTTGCAGTTATCTGGCTCGCCATTCCCGTTCTGATGCTGGTAATGATGGCAGATAAGCTCAACAGGATCATTCCTGACCAGTTCTCGATCTTTATCGCCGGATGCGGTGTCCTTTCAGTGCTTGCTGATATTTTCGAAGGTTCCGTATGGTTCTCCGGTGACGCAAAGTGGTGGGTTCCCGTGCTCAACAAGGTAATTGCTTCCGTTGTCGGAGGCGGCGTTATCTGGCTTATCGGATTCCTCTCAATCACATTCCTCGGTAAAGAGGGAATGGGCATGGGCGATATGAGACTTCTTTTCGCCACGGGCCTTATTACAGGATGTTACGGACTTTTAGTCCTTATCTACGTATCTATTTTCTCAGCGCTGCTATTTGCTGTCCCGCTCCTCATCAGAAAGATGAAGAGGATCTCCAAGGAGAAGAAGAGGATAGCCGAAGCCGAAGACCCGAGGGCCGAGAAGCTGAAGATACAAAGAGAAAAAGCGGCCATACACTTCGCGGAAGACCCGGATTACATGGCTTTCGGACCTTTCCTTGCATTTGGCTGCGCAGTATTTATGATCATGGAGCCTTTCTTCTTTGAGAAGATGTACCAGACCATGACCCTGTTCGGAGTGTACTTCTGATGGACGCTCTGAGGTCTTTTGGAGACCATATATTAAAAGTTTTCAAGTTTCCTAAGCCTTATAACTGGGGATATCCGGTATTTTACGGCGCTTGGGGATTCATCACTTCTTATTTCCTTTTGAAACTGCTCTTCTCAGGCACTTTCATGTTCTCGTCGACATCCCTTATCGGTTGCGCGATCATCGTCATCTTTCTGGTGATGTTTGCGTTCGTTGCGCCTTCAGTCATCATTGCAGAGAAGTGTGGACTTTATATCACAGGCAGATACACCGGCATCGGTGCACTCATACTGTCTTTCCTTTCAGGCGCGCCCTTGTATCTCATCAAGGCTTCATTCCACAATCTTTCTCTGGCTTTATGGCTCCGGTATGGCGGGGCGGTAATATTCCCGGCAGTCTTCTACTCCGTCGGTGAAGTGTCAGGACCTTTGCTCCTTTTGGAAGTGCTAATAGATACCGTCATTCCGGCATTTGGATTTTCGCTGTTCTTCCTCGGTGCGATCTGGCAGGGTTTCCCTGAAAAGAACAAGCGCCTCGCTTTCATCATTGTTCCGGTCTTGATCGCCCTTTTCTCATTTGATTTCATGAACCTGCCAGCCATCCTTGTTATCGGCTGGTGGCTCTGCGTCGTCAGAAATCACACAGAGAACATCTACGGACCGATCCTCGCCCTCATCGGCTCACGCCTTACGAGCATTCTGGTAGGCAGCATCGTTAATGAATTAGACCTTACTACGATCAGAGTCTACAGTGACATTCCGACCACGATTTATTTTGCATCGATTCCGGCACTCATCGTAGCCCTGATCCTTCTCGGATTCTTCAGAAAAACACTTGGAGAATTCCATTTCGCATACAGCGCCGACATCTACGGCGACAACAGACAGCCTGACGTCAAAGACGGCGGAAAAGCAGGCGGTTTCTTAAAAGGAATCAACGTTACTCTGATCCTTGGCCTCATTATCCTGATAATTCTCTGGATAGTACTGCTCAAGGGCGTCAGGATCTGATATTGCCGCGCCAGATGGGAATCTTACCGCGGCCGGTGTGAACGGAAGGAAAACAAAATGGATAAGAAAGACAAAAAACTTACAGATCTTGAGAGATACCAGCGTGACCGGACATCGGTCATGGCGATGCTCAAGTTCATACTCACGGTAGTTATAGTCATCGCATTCTGCTACGCAGGCAAGATCGTTGCTGTTATTCTCGTGCCGTTTCTTATCGGCTTCCTGCTCTCGAAAACATCCATGCTCATCGCCAAGCCTTTGTCTAAGCTTTTCGACAAGGATGCCTCGAAAATAAAACCGGGCCGCAAGAAGTCCACGCACACCAAAGTCGCGCTGGTCGTCTACGTCATTCTCAACATATTCGTGGTTTTCTTCATAATCCTTATCTGCATCGGCCTTGTATATCAGGCAAACAACATGCTCGTCGCCATAGCCGATGCAGCGAAAACATTCAAGCCGGCTGAACTCATCAATGTCCAGCTTCTTGAGCGTTACAGCGTCGAGAATGGCGGCTTCCTTACGACCGACATGATCGATTCCCTCAAGGAGAACGTCGCTAACATGGGCCAGACAGTCGTAAAGAGCATTCCACAGGTAGTAAGCTCAGCACTCTCCTCCGTCTGGAAGATGGTAGGAAATCTCCCTTATGCCGTATTCTTCGTAATCAGCATCATCTTGAGCGGTTTCTACTTCATCAACGACGGTCCTGCCGTAATGAAGTTCTTCGTTAAGAACACTCCCAGCCGCAAATTCCGCAACAGGGTAATGACTCTTCTTAACGAACTCGCACTCCTCGTCTTCCGTGTACTTGGCGGTTACTTCGCACTCTTTGTCATCACGGCCGCAGAGTCTTTTATCGTATTCTTCGCAGCAGGGCTTCGCGAATATGCGATCGTCCTTGCCATCGTAACGGCCCTGATCGACTTCCTGCCCGTACTCGGCATCAGTGTCACCATGCTCCCGATGTTCATTTATCTCATCGCTCAAGATAACTATGTCGCAGCAGCAATAATCGCAATCGGCTATATCATCATGACAATCATCCGCCGCTTCATCGAACCGCCGATCCTCGGCAAATCTATGCATCTGCACCCCCTCATCACAATGTTCTCAATGGCAGCGGGCGTATACATCTGGGGCGCTCCCGGATTCCTTTTGGGACCTGTCCTTGCGATCATCATCATTCAGGTGCTCAAGGTCTTTGAGATCGACCAGAAAGCCGGCACATACTTCTCCGGCGTGCTTGACAGGCTCATAAGCGACAAAGATGAGAAGGGCAAGAAGGCCAAGCCCGCGGATTCAGAAGAAGACAGTAATGATGACAGTGGCGAAGACGCTAAGGAATCTTCCAAAAAGGCTGCCACATAAAGTGACAGCCTTCTGCAATCAGCATTATGTCAGCCTTACAGCACTACGTTCTTATCCTTAAGATCGAGTGAAGCGAACGGACCGGGGATGATGGCACTGCGCTTGTTTCCGAAGTAGTCGGTATCGAAGATGATGTCGTTTCCGTCGGCGTCTTCGAAGCGCTGGTTCGGTTCGAAGACTCTGCCCAATGTATCTGTCTCAACGAGCGAAGAGGTGAACGATCCAATAGCGTCGGCGAGGTTCGTATCAAGATATACGTCATCGCCTTCTTCGCGGATGTTAACGTAAATGTCAGTCTTGTCATCGAATAAGTAGTTTTCTTCCTTGCAGAAGTGGAGAGCGCCGCCTAAGTAAGCGTTGCCTTCGATCCAGACAGGGAGCTTGTCGAAGTGGGCCGATGCGATCTTCATCATGTCGGGCGTCTCGCTCTCGAGATCAAATCTCTTGATCCAGTCTTCGTAGATCGGATAGTGATCCCAGACATGTGTGCCGACAACTCTTTCTTCCTCTTCGATATTGCCGCTCGGGAAGCGTGATACGAGAGTAGCCTTCGTCTGTCTCTGGAAGAAGATGTTGTTATAGAATCTGTCGTCGCCGTGAAGGATGGTCATGAAGCCCATGACTTCAGTTCTGTGCGGGAAGTGATAAGGTGTGTAACGCCAGTCTGTGCCTTCGCCTACGGATGTGAATGCGCCGCAGATCAAGTTGTGGACCATAGCGACACCCTGTGTGGCGATACGGAGTGAGACATCAGAGAGCAGGATATTGTTGTCGATGAGAGTAGGACCGTGTCCGACCTCAACGAAGATATCCTCGCTTCCCATTGCGCCGTCCAGAGGTGTAGCGAATGCGGGACGCTGGTTGTCGTGCAGGAGATTCTGCGTGATCCTTGTGCCCTGTGCTTCCCAGTCTGCCCAGATACCCATTGTTGAATGGTGGATGTGGTTGCGTCTCATTACGACGTCTATGGCTGCGTGGAGCTTGATGCCGGCAACTTCAGCACCGCCAAGTTCCATCATGTTGTTGATGTGATGGATGTGGTTGTCTTCGATGATGGAGAATACGGCACCCATACGGCCGATGATGCCGCCCTGCTCACAGTGGTGGATGTTGTTGCGGCGGACGATGTGGCTGCCGATGTTTTCCTTGAGCCAGCCGTGATACTGGCCGCGGCATACCGCGTCACGCTCCATCTGCGTAGGGCTCTTGAGCTTCTTATATGTGAAGTAGTGGTTGTTCTCGGGATCGAGATATTTTCCGAGACCGATACCGGAGCACTTTGCGAAGTAGACTTCGTTGTCTTCAATGATCCAGCCCTTAGACCAGTGAGGTCCGATCATGCCTTCCTGCCATGCAGCCGGAGGTGCCCAGTTTGTAGCAGCTTTGCAGATCTTGAATCCTCTTACGGTGATGTAGTTTCTTCCTGTCTCAGCAGGGAAGAAGCACATTCTTCTTACGTTGATCTCAGTCATTTCCTCGTTCGGATTGAGGCCGGAGAAGTTTGCGTAGATGGTAGTTGTGTCGCCGTTTACTTCTGCGTACCACTTGTAAGATGCTTCTTCAGGCACCCAGGAATGAGGCCACGGCTTTGCTTCGATTACTTCTTCAACGGATGCTGCTTCATAAAGGCGGCGGTCGTTGATGTAAACGCAGCCGACGTGCTTTTCGCGCTTTGCAAAATACCAGTCGCCGTATACGTATGTTGAATAAGGATTATATTCGGGATCGAACATTGAGTTATCAACCTTTGCAACCCAGATGTCGCCCTGGTACTGTTCCCAGTTGGTGATCCTTTCTGCGCCCGTGATAGTTGCTCCGAGAGGTTCGTCGCTTACGTATGTGATGCGCGCATCTTCGGTACCGCCGTTCTTGGGTGAGACGTATTCTCTGTATACACCGGGTGCTACGTGGACTGTATCGCCGGGATTTGCAATCGCTGCTGCTTCCGAGATAGTTCCGAACGGCTTTTCCTTTGAGCCCTCGCCTGAGTTGTTAAGAGCCTTGATGTCTACATAGATGTCCATGGCAGTACCTCTTTTCGCGGGAGATTTTAGATATAAGTTAAATATATCAACGCGCAAAATATATGTATATAACAATTCGGGATAATAGTGTTGTAGTTCTTCGGGAACAAGTGAAGATCGGCATTCCCGGAGATATTTCGAAATTAGTTGTTGACAGTCCTGAGGGGCGGTGTTATAGTTACTACGACAGACATAGTACGACAGCCATAGCAACGGCACTCGTAGTACGTCTGACGTAATAAAAAGGGAAGGAGATAGATTATGGCAGAGATCAGCAGTGATGTTATCAGAGGATATAACGACATCATTATTTTGTTCTTACTTCTCGACAGCCCGTCATACGGATACGAGATCTCAAAGCAGATCAGAAACCTATCTGAAGATAAGTACATCATCAAGGAAACAACGCTCTACTCCGCGTTCACGAGAATGGAGAAGAACGGATTCATCGAATCATTCGTTGATGAAGACATGGCAGGCGGCAAGAAGAGAACCTACTATCGTTTAACTGAAGCCGGCAGGGAGCATTACCGTGCTAAGTGCGAAGAATGGAAACTCACTAAGGAAGTAATCGAAAAGTTTATCGCGGATGAGGGGGCACTTTTATGAACGCTATAAGAAACTATCTGGACAATATGTTCCGCAATCTTCCGAATACGGAAGAAGTAAGAAGAGCCAAGACTGAGCTCCTCGAGATGATGGAAGATAAGTACGAAGAACTTATCAATGAAGGCAAGACAGAGAACGAAGCAGTCGGTATCGTAATCTCAGAATTCGGTAACCTCGATGAGCTCGCAGAATCTCTCGGAATCTCAGAAGCAGTTGCAGAGAATTCTGACGAGGACAAGCCGATGCTCTCACTCGACAGAGTTAAGGAATACCTGGGCATGATGAGCCAGCATTCAATACTCGTTCCTCTCGCGATCGGACTTTGCATTTTCTCTGTTGCATTCAACATCATTGCAGATGCAATTCCGGGATTCCCCGAGTTCCTGGGTGTGATCTGCATGTTCCTTTCGATCGGTGTTGCAGTAGGACTGTTCATCTATGAGGGAATCAAAAAGAATGAATATAAGGAAATATATAAAAAGGAATGCTCACTCAGCATTGAATCAGCTGAGTATATAAGAGGCATCAGAAAGAGCTACAAGTCATCATATGCACTTATGAGTTCATTCGGTATCTGCCTTTGCATCCTGAGCATCTTAAACCCGGTGATCATCGGCAGTATTCCAATCATAAATGATAATTTCGGCGCAGTATTGTTCTTCCTGTTCATTGCTCTCGGTGTATTCCTCATTACATCAGCTAACATCAGAATGAACGGTTATGACAGACTTCTTGAGCTCAATGAAGCGGGCAAGATGAGCGAGGAATTCGTTCCAAAGTCAGACCGCAAGGTCAACAAGACACCCATCATCATCTGTGCAGTTGTAGCACTTTGTGTTGCATTTACATTCGGAGGAATCAGCGTAGTCAGATCACTCATGGCAAGTGAATTCATAAAGGGTGATTATGTGACTGAGACCATGAGCACAACATATGATGAGCTCGCTGAAGATTCCGGTGAGGAATTAAAGACGATAACGGTTGATGCAGAGGCATTGGAAGTATGCATCAAGAGAGGCGAAGGCGAAGGCCTCATAAGTGTTGATTATTCAGGCCCTGTAAACATCAAGCCGGAAGTCACTTTTGAAAATGGTAAGCTCGTTGTTAAGCAGCGCGGAAAAGGATTTAATTTCAGTGCAAGAAATTTCAACGGTCCTTCACTTGAGATCGTGATCGGTGAAGATGTAAAACTCGAGGATTTCGAGATGAAGATAAATGCAGGCAACATCAAGATCAACGGCGTAACCATAGATTATGTATACGGTGAGATCGATGCAGGAAACATAGAGATAAATGACAGCGTCCTAAAAAAAGTTGATTTCGATATCGATGCAGGTAACTACAACATTAAGAATTCTGAGATCGGCAAGCTTAACATCGATACTGATGCAGGCAACATCGAGATCAAGGATACAAAGCTCACGGATGTTGAGATCGCAGCAGATTTCGGCAGCGTTGATATCGAAGGCCTGGATGACATTGATTCATATGAAATCGAGTGTGACGTTGATGCAGGCGTTATCAGTGTAGGCAGCACAGAGACCATAGGACATTACAAGTCACAGGGATCCGGAGATGGCACTATCAAGATCACTGTTGATGCAGGTAACATCGAGATCGATGACTGACCCTCTAGCGCGGGATAAGGAATAGTATAGTAACTCACCTTACTATAAAGGCAAGGCAGACCAAAAAGGAGGTACGAAGAATGACCGACAAGAATGTGATTTCCAGTCTTTGCCAAAAGGCAATCGACATGAGATCTGAAAGTTATGCTCCATATTCTGGTTTTACGGTAGGCAGCGCAGTGCTCTTAAGTGACGGAACCGTATACACCGGTTGCAATATCGAGAACAGCGCATTCGGCCCCTCCATATGTGCTGAACGGACTGCAATATTTAAAGCGGTGTCGGAAGGCCGTAAAGACTTCGTTGCCATAGCGATAGCAGGCGGCAAAAGGGATGGAGAATTACAGTATTGTGCACCGTGCGGTGTTTGCCGGCAGGTGATGAGAGAATTTTGCGATTCATCTTTTAAGATCTGCCTTGCCAAAAGCGCTGAGGACTACAAGGAATTCACATTGGGTGAACTCCTTCCGGAAAGTTTTGGTCCGGATAATCTTAATTAGTAAAAATCGGAGGTATAACTTATGTCCCCGTTAATAAATTTTGGAAGTGTTTTCGGGGGAGCTCGGCGATTGCCTCCGAGAATAATGGAATAAGGATTAAGGAATTAGGGAAGATCAAGAAAATCAAGCAGCCGGGCATTTGTCCGGCTGTTACTATTTTTAGGAGTAAGGGTATGAAGAAAGCAATGAAAGTAGTAGGTAAAGTTATACTCGGAATCGTTGCAGTATTAGTCGTTTTCCTGATTGGGACATGCGTTTACGACAAGATCTGCTTAGCGTCCGAAAAGGATCTTTTGGAGAACCAGATCTACGGCCAGAAGGTTGAAGTCTACGGCCACGACATGAGCATTTATGTAGCAGGAGAAGGCGAGCACACACTGGTATTCATGGCGGGCTCGGGAGATTCTGCACCGATCATAAACTATAAGAATTTTGCAGACCGTTTTGACGAGGATTACAGGGTTGTCGTCATCGAGAAATTCGGATACGGTTTCAGCGACGGATTTGACGGTTCCAGAGATGTTGAGACGCGTGTAAAGCAGGACCGCGAAGCACTTAAGAAAGCAGGCGTTGAAGGCCCTTACATCTTGTGCCCGCATTCCTATTCAGGTCTTGAGACAGTTTACTGGGCGCAGACTTATCCTGATGAAGTCGAAGCAATAATCGGCCTCGATATGGCTGTTCCCGCTTCATATGATGCGATGGATGAGAAGTATATAGATTCGGGAACCAGACAGTTTTTCTGGATGAGAGCTGCAAGGTATGCCGGGATCGTAAGACTTGTTGCAGGTGCTTCTATTCCTGAAGAATATACAGATGAGGAAAGCAAAAGTGCAATGGCACTTGTTTGCAGTAGTTTTTCTAATGAGACATTTGCGAATGAGAGCAAATACATCATTCATGACCGCACACTGATCGAGAGCAAAAAGATGCCGGACGTTCCGACGCTTCTCATAATTTCCGACGGAACCGTTACGGAAGGGTGGATCGGATTTGCGATGGATTACGCTTCAGGTCTTACGGATGCTACAACCGTTCAGCTTGACTGCGGCCACTCGGTATATATTGAAGAACCTGATAAGTGTGAAGAAGCGATCCGTGAATTTATGAAAGGAATTTAATTATTTTTTCTTGCAAAGGAGGGGAGACAATTGAAGATAAAAAATATATATCTGAATAAAAAAACGCCGGTGATATCAATTGCGATAGCACTTCTGTGTGTGAGCATCACCCTGATCTCACAGCTGGTCCCCTCCACATTTATGGCATTTACATTTTCGTATCCGGTGAAATATCCCTGGCAGTTATTAACTTATGTTTTCCTGCAGGGAATCCCCGGCGAACTTCTTCCGCCGGATTTCCCGTATTCCTCAATGGAACTGACGATAGGTCATCTTGGATACAACCTGCTGCTCATTCTTCCTTTTGGAATTCTTGTCGAAAAGGTCATCGGCAGTAAAAGGTTTCTGGCTCTTTTCGCATCGACCTGGATTGTCGATGTGACAGTAAACTTCATCATGGGTATGATCTATACAGAGGATGGTGATTCATTTGCTGTCTCCGGCGCTTCAGGACTCGCATTTTCGTTCATGCCTGTCGGTATTTTTATCCTCTTTGTCATGGGAAAGAGATACGGATTCGGGAAACTGTTCATGCAGGTATCGTTCTATCTTCTGATGGGAATCGCCTTGCCGACAGCAGTGATTTCATTGATGCAGCTGGTGTGGCAGGAATCCCGTCAATGATTATCCACTTAATAGCATTGGCTATCGGCGTGGTTTTCGCATTCATTTGCAAAGGGAAGATAGCATGCTTTTTTAACAATACAAATGTTAAATATTCTGTATAGGAATATGGGCAATAATGATGTTACAATCAGAATTAATAATATAGAAGGAAGCTTTTAAAGTGACCGCGTATTACGAAATATTATTCGGTTTGTCGATCGTACTGACACTGATATATCTGGCAATCTGGCATAAGCATTTTGATGTGCATATCACACTCATTTTTGCTTTCATTCCGATTGCCAATCTTGGATATGCGATCCTGGCGCACTCGAGAAATCTCGACACGGCGCTGACAGCCGTAAAGGTCACTTATATAGGCGGGTGTTTTCTCACATTATTCATCTGCCAGAGTATCTTCAGTTTGTGCCACATCAACCTTAAAAGGTGGATGAGTGCAGGCCTTACGATCCTCAGCATGATCAGCTTTTCGTTTGTATTATCAATAGGCAATTCACCCTACTTTTACAAGACGGTCAGGTTTGAGATCAGCAAGGGAATGGGCAGGCTCGTTAAGACATACGGATTTGCACACACGCTGACATACGTCATAATCACGTTCTTCATCATCATCAGTTTTGTCGCGATGATCTACAGCCTCATCAAAAAGAAGGATGTGTCGAACAAGACCATAGTGCTTCTGATGTTCCCTGCGGCAGTATCGTTCCTGAGTTATTTTGTCGGCAAGTTTTTGCCTGCAGGACTTGAAGCGATGCCTTTGTCTTATGTTTTTGCGCAGGTGATATATCTCATCATAGTTCACAGGCTCTGCCTTTACGATGTAACGGATCTCGGTGTTGATACGCTGGTCAACAAAGGTGATACGGGATTTATCTCCATCGACTTTAACGATAACTTCCTGGGTGCCAACGAAGTGGGAATGAAGGTTTTTCCTGAACTTCAAAAGATCAACGTCGACTCATATGCGGGCCGGAATATCGCGATCAAGAAAACGCTTCTCAAGTGGCTTGAGCACTTCAAAAAAGATGAGGGATGTGACCATTTCTATTACGAGCTTGATGACAGGATCTATCTCATAAAGATCAGCTATCTTTTCGATGGAAAGCACAGGGTTGGATATCAGTTCCTTATCACGGATGATACCGATTCAAGAAAGTACATGAAGCTTCTTGCAAACTATAACGACCGGTTGTCTGAAGAGGTTGCTGAGAAAACAGAAGACATCATCCAGATGCATAACAGACTGCTCCTCGGCATGGCTACCATGGTCGAGAGCCGCGACAACTCGACAGGCGGTCACATCAGACGTACAAGCGATGTCGTCAAGATCCTGATAGATGAGATAAAAAAGGACACCGGCAACAAGAAGAATATGCTGATGCTCTTTGGCATTGACGGCCTCACGGAAGAGTTCTGCAAGAACGTTATCCAGGCAGCTCCGATGCATGACCTGGGAAAGATTGCGGTCGATGATGCCGTCCTCAGAAAGCCCGGCAAGTTTACCGATGAGGAATACGAGAAAATGAAGGCCCATGCTGCAGAAGGCGCACGCATTGTCGATTCGATACTAGAAGGAACCGGCAACGAAGCGTTCCACAAAGTTGCAGTAAATGTAGCGCATTATCACCATGAGAGATGGGACGGCTCGGGTTATCCTGAAGGTCTTAAAGGTGAGGAGATTCCGATCGAAGCGCGCATCATGGCGGTCGCCGATGTTTACGATGCGCTTGTCAGCAAACGTGTTTATAAGGATAAGTTTTCTTTTGAGGATGCCGACAACATCATGATGGAAAGCTTCGGAAAGCACTTCGATAAGAGGCTTGAGCGTTATTACGTATCTGCAAAACCGCGTCTCGAGGAGTATTATAAGAGCATGGGCGACTGACGATGTCCGGATCTTTCAGACTGATTGGCCGCACCGATCAATATGGAGGATATATCTATGTCCGCTGAAAGAACATTCAGTCTGCTTTTCCCGAGAGGAACAAAAGTTAACTTTAAAAAGTTAGAAGATTCGGCCTTTCACGACCTGGGTCTTGATGTAATAACCAAAGAAGTAACTTCCGAACCCAAGGAGCAGGTGATCGTATCAGAAATCCTGTCCAATCTTACTGCTGATCCTGCGGTCACGAATTACAGGCAGGATGTTTTCGAGGACCTCAAAAACCTTCCTGATGTATGCACAAAGCTTCAGGAGCTTTTTGACAAGATCGACTTTAACAAGAATTTCGGCGCCATCAGAAAGTCCAAAGACGAAGTCGAGGGACTCTGGTATCTTATGCACCGCTTAAACCAGTACCGCGATTACATCACATGCGTTGATGCGCTCAAGGACTGTCTGAGCGATGAGAGGATCAAGTCCGAAGGACTCAAGGGTTTTAAGGCGTATATTGATGAAGTATACTCCGATGCGCATTTCCATGAGCTCAAAAAAGATCTCGAAAAGATCACGACAGATGCTTCCGAGATCCAGAGCGTTACCATCGGAATCAATGTAAACTCAAGGCTTGAAGCGACCAGCATGGGCCTGATCTCCGTTAACAACAAGCCATTTAAAAAGTCCAATATCGTAAGCAATATCGCAGACAGCCTGTCTTCAGGCGATAAGATAAATGACGGCAACGAATGGAACGGCGACATGCATTACCGTCAGGTCGATGCGAATAAAGACGGCGGAATCCTTGCTCAGTTCGAAAATCTCGCTAAATTCCAGGCTGCTTCCACACCAGGCGGTTTCCTTATCAGGAACCAGACAGTTGCTTCGATCAACTCGGGCGACGGTATCTCAAGTTCAACATTCTATCTGGATAACATCCTCAACAAGATGCTCGACACGCTCTCAAAAAATCTGAGAAGGACACTTGATAAGTATTCGGATATGGCGATCAGCATAATCGCCGATATCATCCCTGAATTTGTTTACTACATAAGATTCGCGGAGTTCATGAAAAAGCTCGAAGCAAAGGGCTTTAAGCTTACCAAGGCAAAGGCCGTTAAGGGCGGCAGTCTTGCGATGGATGCAAAGGGCTTTTATAACTTCAAGCTCGCAGTAAACCTTGCTGATCCGAAAGAACTCGTCGTAAACGACCTGATCTTCGACGATGCGCACAGGATCTATATCCTCACAGGTGCCAACAGAGGTGGTAAGACCACTGCAACACAGGGTATCGGACTGCTCTTTGCTCTTGCGCAGGGCGGCGTTTACGTGCCGGCTGATTCATTTGAATTCGAACCTGCAGACTGCATCTACACGCACTTTCCGGCAGACGAGGACAAGACGATGGACCTCGGCCGTCTTGGCGAAGAGTGTGTCAGGTTCAAAGAGATATTCACGGAGTCCACAAGCGACAGCTTAGTTCTCATGAACGAGACATTCTCGACCACATCCTTTGAAGAAGGCTATTACATTGCATGTGATTCCATCAAGGCTCTTCTTACAAAGAATGTAAGGACTATCTACAATACGCATATGCACAAGCTCGGCATAGATTGTGCCGGTTTTTCAGTTTCTTCAGCAAAGGCAGCTTCGCTCATTGTTAAGAGTGACGGCGGCAACCGTTCGTTCAAGCTTGAAATCGCACCGCCGGAAGGTTCTTCCTACGCTGCTGATATCGCCAGGAAATATGGTGTCACGTTTGAGATGCTTACGGGCGGAGCCGGCAAAAAGACTGCCGGAGATGAAGCATGAACATAATCGATATAACCCGCGCGGACGATACATCGATAGACGTCTATGTATCCTGCTCGGAGCCGCAGCTCCGCCACTACAAGGATCCTGAAGGCGGAGTGTTCATTGCCGAGAGCTGCAAAGTCATTGGCCGTGCCTTAGACGGCGGCATGAAGCCTGAATCCGTTCTCGTAAGTGCAGCTGTTTTCGATAAGGAAGAAGTTATTTCTCTGCTGGCGCGCGCAGGTGATGTGCCGGTATACCGCGCACCTTCTAACGTAATGGAGAAGATTACCGGATACCATTTAACAGGCGGCATCCTCTGCTCAATGACAAGGCCGGAACTCCCTGAGGCATCTTCGTTACTTGATGCTTCTGCACCACGGTCGCGCATTGCTGTTCTTGAGAACATAGTCAATCCCACAAATGTCGGCGCAGTATTCAGAAGCGCCGCTGCATTCAACATCGACGCGGTGCTCCTCACAGAAGGCACTTGCGATCCTCTGGAGAGAAGGGCGATGCGTGTCGGAATGGGCACGATGTTCCAGCTGCCGTGGACGTTCATCGGTAAGGAAGATGTGTGCGGCACACTGAGGTCACTCGGATATAAGACCGCTGCTCTGGCACTGGTCGACGATTCGCTCACGCTTGATAACCCTGTCCTGAAAGACGAGCCCCGCCTCGCAGTCCTTATCGGCAATGAAGGCAACGGACTTACGGAGGGGACCATCTCGAGCGCTGACTATAAAGTAATCATCCCGATGTCTCATGAGGTGGATTCATTGAATGCGGCCGCCGCAAGTGCAGTTGCATTCTGGGAACTCGCGGGGAGACCGTGATCAAGGCTGATCTGTTCCCGTAGTATTTGAAATGATCGATCTGCCCGCTTCGACATACCCGCTTTTTCCTGAAATTTTTTCTATTTTTGTTATAACAGAAAATGATTTAGGAAAAATAGCCCGTTTTTTCCTAAACCTTTTCCTGAATTTGCATATTTAGGAAAACAACCGGAAAAACCCCAAAAATGATATATCCTTTTTAGTACGCAAAGCGTATTTCAAAGGTGGTTCAGATACTCCAGTTTTCCCTGGGCGGGTCGTTGATAACGATAAACACGTCTTTGGGATCGATCTTAAGGTTGCTGCTGAGATTGTTCTTTATCGCGGTGATCGCGCCCTGCTTTTGCTCGGCAGTACGGCCGGGGAAGATCGTGAGTTCGATTATCATGAAGTTGTCCGACTTGAAGTCCGGGAATTCGAAGTCCGCTTTGTCGTACTCGATTATGCGCTGGAATCTGTCCCAATCTTCGATGCCCAAAGCTTCGACGAGCCCTGCATGAACACTTTCGAGGACACCCTTCTTATATTCACTACTCTTGCCTTTGAGCATTTCGATCTTAACCAGCGGCATACGATTCACCTTCCTATTTCCCAATCTGCGTCAATTATAGCAAATATATGGCCCCCGCTTCTCAGAGTAAAGCAGGGGCCTGATTTCAGTTAGGAACTGAAAGGGAGGGCTTAATAGATGGTTCCGACGACGGGCTGCAGGTAGTAGTCTGAGCCGGACGTGACGGGTTCATAGCGGGTGCCGGAGTAGGTGTCGCTCCAGCCGTTGTCTGCGTAGTAGACGTCGCCTGTCTGGGTGTCGTAAACGCGCTCTCTGCCGAGTGTTGCGTCACTGTATTCCTGTGAGGAGATGTCGCTTACGTGGTTGCTTCTTTCCCAGCTGTCCATGATCATGTTGCTTGTCTGGTTGGCGTTGTACATGATGTAGTTGGATGTCTGGAAAGTCTGCTGCCAGACGATGTTGCGGTCAGTGTAGTAAGCGTCGGTGAATTCGAGCGATGCGTAGATCTGGAGCATTACTCCGAGCCAGTCGGTGAAGTCCTCGACGGGGAGCATGATGCATGTCGTGCCTGCTGCGAGATCCCAGTCCATCTGCTGATAGTACATGGGAGTGTCGACCAAAGAGGATGTGAAGATGCCTTCGTACTGGCGGCCGTTGTTCATGTCCTTGATGTTGGCCTGGAGGAAATAGTCGCCGTAACCGTTTTCGCCGAGAGTATCGATGAGCTCGAAATCAGTGTATCCGAAGCGGTCGCCGGAGTTCTCGAAAAGCGAGAGCGCGGTTGCTTCAGGGCTGATGTAGCCGTACTCGGTCGTCTCAAAACCGTAGGAGGCGGTTACGTCCATCCAGTACTCGAAGTTCTCTTCGGAGGGGTAGCTTACGAACGAGGTGCCGAAGTAGAAGAACTTCTCGGCGTAGTTGTCGTAAACGACGACCTCATAGCTGATTACGTCGTAATCGTGATAGAAAACCGTCCAGCCTTCAGGGACATTGATCTTGAAGTAGCCGTCGGGTGATTCGTATGTTGTCCAGTTGATGCTGGCGTTTTCGGTGGGCTTTATTTGGACCGGAGCTTCGGTCGGAACGGGAGAAGGAGTGGGAGTCGGATCCTTTCGCTCTGTAGTCTCGCGGGTTGCGCGGGTGGGCTCGGAATCGTCGTCGTCGCCGGTGTCATCATCATCGTCGTCATCGGCATCGTACTTGGAGTCACGGTCGTTAGAGCTCCTTCCGCTGCCTTTTTTCGATGAACTGCTGCATGCGGAAAATGAAGTCAATGCAAGGCAAAGAGCCAGAATTAAAGCAATCTTTTTCTTCATAGTGTCACCTTCTTCGCATAAAATTTATAACTTTAGATTAGCAAGCACCTGTGAAGACGGTATTTATCAGGATTGAAGATTGTGTTACCCAGGAGTTAACAAAGAATATTAAATATATTTATATGATGAATGTGCTATAATTGGCGCGGCAAAAACGATTAGAGGTGTTGAAGATGGCCCTGCCCAAAGATCCGTTCATGCTTTTGAGCTATATAAACACGCAGCTTAGGGACAACTTTTCGAGCTTGTCGGAACTGGCTGTGTCTCTTGGCGAGGATGAGGAACAGATCAGCAAGACGCTTGCGGGCGCGGGATTTATCTACGACAGCGGACTTAACCGGTTTGTCACCAAATAAAAATTTTTAAAGGAGAACATATATGAAACGCAGACCTGTAGTACTTATGGTTCTTGACGGTTTCGGACTTTCCGAAAACAAGGAATACAACGCCATCGAGATGGCTAATACTCCCGTTATCGACAAGCTTATGGCTGAGTGCCCTTTCGTTAAGGGTTACGCTTCCGGACTTGCAGTCGGACTTCCCGACGGTCAGATGGGCAACTCTGAGGTAGGCCACATGAACATCGGTTCAGGCAGAATCATCTACCAGGACCTCACACTCATCACAAAATACATTGAGGACGGCGTCTTCTTCAAGAACGAGGAACTCCTCCGTGCGATCAACAACTGCAAAGAGAAGAATTCAGACCTTCACGTTTGGGGTCTCCTCTCTGACGGCGGCGTTCACTCACACAACACACACCTTTATGCAATCCTTGAGCTCTGCAAGAAGGAAGGCTTCGACAGAGTTTATGTTCATCCTTTCTTCGACGGACGTGACACACCTCCGGCATCAGGTAAGGATTTCCTCCAGGCTCTTATAGACAAGATGGCTGAGATCGGTGTCGGTAAGGTTGCTTCAATGTCCGGCCGTTACTATGCAATGGACAGAGACAACAACTGGGACAGAATCCAGACTGCTTACGATTCACTCGTATTGGGTGAGGGCGTTAAGGCTACAGATCCCGTTGCTGCTATGCAGGCTTCTTACGACGGCGGCGTAACAGACGAGTTCGTTCTTCCTACGGTTATCGTTGACGCTGAGGGCAAGCCCGTTTCAGTTGTTAAGCCTAACGACTCTGTTATCTTCTTCAACTTCCGTCCTGACCGTGCAAGAGAGATCACAAAGGCTTTCTGCTACAGCGACGAAGATATTGCAGCACAGCCCGGTGATGCTTCTGATACAAAGTGCATCAAGTACTTGAAGAGAGCTAACGGCTTCATGCCTCTCACATATGTATGCTTCAAGGATTACGACGAGCTCATTCCCAACAAGTTCGTTGCATTCAAGAAGGAAGAGATCAAGAACACATTGGGTGAGTACCTTGCAGCAAACGGCCTCAAGCAGCTCCGTATTGCTGAGACAGAGAAGTATGCTCACGTTACATTCTTCTTCAACGGCGGTGTCGAAGAGCCCAACAAGGATGAGGACCGTACACTCGTTCCTTCACCCGCAGTTGCTACATACGACCTTAAGCCTGAGATGAGCGCTCCCGAAGTTTCCGAGAAGCTCGACGCAGCTATCTGCTCAGATAAGTACGATGTAGTAATCATCAACTTCGCTAACCCTGACATGGTCGGCCACACAGGCGTTCTCGAGGCAGCAATCAAGGCTGTTGAGAGAGTTGACGGTTGCGTAGGCGGCGCTGTTGAAGCAGTTAAGAAGATGAACGGCGTTCTCTTCATCTGTGCTGACCACGGCAACGCTGAGCAGATGATGAACCTCGAGACAATGCAGCCTCACACTGCACACACAACGAACCCCGTTCCGTTCATCCTCTACAACTACGATCCTTCGTACACTCTCCGTGAGGGCGGCCGCCTCTGCGACATCGCTCCTACACTCCTGGAGATCATGGGACTTCCCCAGCCTGCAGAGATGACAGGTGAGTCATTGCTCATTAAGAAGTGATTTGAGCCGGGAAGCTGTTTCCCGTGAAATGTATTTTTCGAGATGCGAAAATGAAGGCTGCTCCATAGCGGGCAGCCTTTTAAGTGTTTATATGTGTTTATCCGGCGGAAGATGTGTTTAATTTGTTGAACTGAAATACCCTTTTCGGGCCAACAAATTTGCTACATGCGAATTGAGCACTCAGACTTTCTTAAATTCCATCGTGATCGTGTCGGAGCCAAGAAGCTTCTTGGCATCAGCATCGTTGACGGGAGAAGTGACAGTGATGTTGCCGTAGTTGTCGATGGTGCCGGACATGGTGTCGGTTGCGCTCTTCAGTGTGACGGCGTTGTCGTTAAGAGTAAACGTGCCTGAGCTCTCAAGGCCTGTGGTGTTTATCGTCTCAAGATTTGCGGTGACCTGGGCGAGGACCTGTGCGCGCATGTCGGCGTAGTCCTTGTAGCCGGCGATCTTGGCGAGCGCGTCGAGGCCGTAGGAAGATGTGGTACCGAGCATGTTCATTATTATCTTATCGATGTTTGTTTCAACGAATGTCTTGATGTTGGCGACGAAGGCATCGCGGTCGACGGTGACAGTGTACTTGCCGTCCTTGAGGACGAGTGTTGTCGTGATATAGATCCTGCCTTCAAGACCGGAAGGCATGGTGATGCCGAACTCTTTGCTGACATACGAGATGAACTTGTCGGTGATGTCCAGTGTTGAAGTGTAGGTGCCGTCGATGTTCTTGAGATTGATCGAGAATTTCTTGTAGGCGAGGAAGGTCGTGAATTCCGGGGAGTCGAGGTTTGTGATGAACCAGTCCGGGCCGTTGCGGACGAGCTCGCAAGTGTAGGAATAAGTGACAGTATCACATGCAGCCACTGCTTCTGTGATGTCGCTGATCTTGCTGTACTGCTTGCCTGCGAGAGTGCCGAAATCAGCCATGGTGATGCGGATTACGACAGAGCCGCTCTTGCCGTCGATAGTGAGTGTGGATTCGTCGATCTCATAGACCATCGTGCTTCTGACGGCGTCGCGGAATGCGATCTCTTCTTCGGTGGGATCTCCGTTAACGTCGAAAAGCTGACCTACATAAGACGCAATGTCGGGGGAACCGGAATCCTTATCTGAAACTGCATATAAGGCAGCAACGCCGGGCTCGTCTTCGACGACTGCCTTGGCAACGAGTTTCGCGGTGTCGATGAGGGTGCCTTTGCCGATGGGTGGCATCTTGGATAAGAATGCGTAGATGTCCTGGAATTCGGCTGAATTAAAGTTGGTTATGTACCATTCCTTTTCCACTCTGGCAAGTTCTGCTGTGACGGTGATGGTTTTCTTGGCGCAGTTGGGGACTGCATCTGCGAGGGCCTGGGCGTTTTTGTAGTCGCCGTCCATGAGGGCCTCATGATCAGCCATTGTGAAGGTGATCACGACAGAGGCAGTGTCCTTTTCGATCTGGACGGATGAGCTGTCTACTTCGTAGGTGATGGATCTCATCATCTGCGCTGCGTAAAGACACTCTTCGTTGTCGTAGTTTGCGATGTCGAGAGTGTTCTTGAATGAGGCTTTGAATTCGCGGTCGAGGCCGTCGGTCTTGCGTAATATGTCAGATGAATCGCCGAGCGTTATGGACTCTGCAAAAGCATTTGCCGCATCAACTACCTTGTTCTTCCGGAAGAGCGAGCAGGAACAAAAGACCGGGAGCAGTGCCACGATCAAAACGGCTGTCAGATTCCTTGCAAATGACTTGTTCATAATTAAATCCTTCATTAAATCCTTCAATCTATCCTTTATATTCTATATAGTCCTACATTACTTGGCACAGAGTGTTGCGTCAAGGTAAATATACTGTAAATCTTGGCTCAGAAGAGGGTTTGAGGGCTTCTGAATCATTGAATTTTGCTACGCGGTTTTGTAAAATTTCGTTTAGAAACTCACGGCCTTTGCGGCCGCTCAAATAAATCGGGAGGAATGCCTTATGGAAGAAAAGAAAAGACTCATAACCAGAAGCGATTTTGACGGACTTGTTTGTGCAATGCTCCTCAAAGAGTTGGATATTATCGGTGAAATAAAGTTCGTTCATCCTAAGGATGTTCAGGATGGAAAGGTTGATATTACCGAGAATGACATTACGACAAACCTTCCGTTTGATCCGAGAGTAGGTCTTGCTTTTGACCACCATGAGAGTGAGCTCATCAGAACTGACCATGAGGCATTTGGCGACAAGTATATCTGCATCTGCGAAAAGTCTGCCGCAAGAGTTGTTTATAACTACTACGGCGGCGCTGACACTTTCAAGACAGTTACCGAAGAGATCATGACTGCCGTAGATAAGGGTGACTCCGCTGACTTTACGGTCGATGAGATCCTCAATCCTACTGACTGGGTACTCATGAACTTCATCATGGACGCAAGAACAGGTCTCGGCCGTTTCCACGATTTCAGGATCTCAAACTACCAGCTCATGATGGAGCTCATCGATTACTGCACAAACCATACCGTTAAGGAAGTTCTTGAGCTTCCTGATGTTAAGGAGCGTACGGATCTTTATTTCGAGCAGCAGGAACTCTTCAAGAAGCAGCTCAAGGAGAATGTTAAGATCTATGACAAGGTTGCAGTCCTCGATTTGAGACCTCTTGAGACGATCTATGCAGGCAACAGATTCATGCTCTATGCAATGTGGCCTGAGGTTGAGATGAGCGTTCATGTAGCATGGGGATTCAAGAAGCAGAATACGGCCGTCATGATCGGCAAGTCCATCGTAAACAAGAACGGCACGACCGACATCGGTGAGCTCTGCCTGGCATACGGCGGCGGCGGACATACCAATGCAGGTACCTGCCAGCTTGCTAACGATGAGGTCGATGCAGCGCTTCCTGACATCATCGCAAGACTCAATGAACATGAGGAACTTCAGTAATTACAAAATAAAATAAAGCACTTTGAAGTCTGGTTCGCGTTATATGCGGGCCAGACTTAAAACTATAAGGGGAGAGTAGAAATATGAAGTGTAAAAGAGTGATCTCGGCAGTAGTCTGCCTGGCAGTAGTTGCAGGATGCACGGCATGCACCGGACCTTCGAAAAAGGACATTCAGGCGATCGAAGACACGATCGAAGAATATGGTGACGCATTAAGAGATGTTGATGCGGAAGCGCTCCTTGAGACAACAAACTGGGATGACGATGACAAGGAATATCTTGAAGTGGAGTCATTACTTCAGTTCGACACACAGGGCGACTATGCAGTCAAATACTTTGAAGGTGTAGCAGACACCATCACGATAGACTACGATTCCGACGACATTGAGATCAAGGATGGCAAGGCTACCATAAAGGTAACCTATGAGATCATCGATTGGGAAAAAGTTCTCGATATCATCTTTATGAACAATGGCGGACAGATCAAGGATGCCTTTGAAGAGGTTGAAGATACATTCAAGATAAAGGGCAAGATCACACTCGTCAAAGACGGCAAAGAATGGAAGATTACCAAGGTAACTGGTCTTGATAAGGTTTTTGCGTTCATCGATCTAAACGTGATTCCTGATCCGGACGTCCAGCCCACTGAGCCTTTGCCTACTGATGTTGATGTGACCCCTACACCTACATCCACACCTACGCCTGCACCCACGGCTCCGGCGGTTTCGTATGCGGATGTCATCAGGGCTGCTACTGACGTGCTCTATGAAGACCAGGAACTCATAGAGGACGTTGAATACGCATTCGACATGAATACGACCAACGTGTACGATCTCAATCAGGATGGATATCCTGAACTCATTTACCTTGCTGCTGACAGCTACATGGACGGTGAGACTTTCGATGCCGATCTGTATCTTTGGACATACGTCCCTTCCGCCGGAAAATACATGTGTGTCTTAATGCAGCGTGACATTATTTACATGGCGGCAGACGGCGGATCGTTTATCGTTTTCACGACTGACAAAGAAATCGTCATTACATACAGCGGCGGCGAGGAATCCGACTATCACACGGATACTGTTGTCTATGGCTTCGATTGGAATTGCATAGCTCACTACAGACGTGACGAGCGCCTGGAATATGAGCCGATTACACGGACAAATTTATACACTTACGACTATCACGAGTATGATAATGAGACTAATGTGAACGATAAAGAAATCACCGAGAATGAGTACTACAGCGCAGTCTCAGGATATATAAACGATGCTAAATATGTTGTTGCAAGTAATTACACTCCGCAAACAAATGAAATCGAATATGGTCTCATAGCGGTGCCTGAATTTCCCATGATGAATTGCTATGAGGCAATCGAATATCTGGAATCATCAGTAGAAAACTAAAGTGAACGGGAGATAGGATTATGAATTACAAGAAGGTCATCGCAAGTATTTTATGCGTCGCATGCGCGGCAGGTTTTGCCGGATGTGACAATACGGAAAAAGACAGGGAAGCGATAAGTAAAGTTATTGACGATTGTGCAGATGCTTTTCGTGATGACGATGCGGAAGCGTTTCTCGAACTGACCTGTTGGGATGAGGATGACAAGGATTACCGTCAGATAGAAGAATATATGAACTACAGCATCGACGAAGATTACAGGGAATGCTATGAACTGATCTTCGATACGATCGAGATCGATTACGACGTTGACGACATTGAAGTAAACGGTGACAAAGCATCCGTTAAGGTCAAATATGAGATCCTTGACTGGAGTGAAGCTGATTACAAAGTTGCCAACCTGAATCTCACTTTTAAGGATGCTGTTAAAGATACCAAAGAGACTATTTCGATCAAAGCAAAGATCGATCTCGAACTCGAAAAGGGTGAGTGGAAGATCAAGAAGATCACAAATCTTGATAAGCTCTTCGCTTTTATGGTCATGATCAATCCGCCTGAATATGTGCCGACTCCTGTTCCGGATCCTACTGAAACACAGCCTACGGTTCCTGACCCTACGGATACACAGCCTGTAACTACAGAACCTTCCGGAACGACTCCGACCACTGCGTTTGCTGACAGCTACGATAAAGCTATCAAGGCATTTATCGAGATCCTTGAACAGAACAGGGATGCAATATGGGCTGTTGAATCCACATTTGGCATTGAGCCCGTTGGTCTTTACGATCTTGACGGCAACGGCCTGCCTGAATTCTTCATTATCAGTGATGACGGCAACGAGTATTCTGCTACGCTCCATATTTACGAGTACAACGAATACGCAGGGGAAGCAATTGAGATCATTACTTCTCCCGAATTCATTACCCAGGGTCAGGCATCCAGTTTCATGCTCTATCTCACCGACAAGGAGCTGATCGTTACTTACACATACGGAGAGTCTTATTACCTCCATGTCAGCACGGATATGTATGCTTTAGGAGAGAGAGAGGGAGGAATCCACAAGTGGGACCTCTGTGAAACATACGCACGCGAGATAGTCACAGATTACGATCCTGAAACGGATACGGAAACGACGACCAGACTCTTCTACCATAACTCCGGCATCTGTACTGAGGAAGAGTACATGCCTGCGATGAAGGACTTCACTGCCAGAACGGTCATCTCGCTTCACCAGAAGTTTGTTTTAAGCTCAAACGATCCTGAGTATGGCCTTTTGTCAAAGCCCTCAAACAGACGTTATAACTACACAACTATGCACGATTATCTTGAATCGCTCATCGCGTAATCAATTTGTTTATCTTCTCAAGGAAATTACGAAAATGAAAAAGATCACGTCACTCATCTCTGTTACTCTTGCAGCATCAATGCTGATGCCTTTATCAGGGTGCCTTAATAGATTCGTTAATCCGATGGGCACGACTGCTCTCGAGTCTTATGCAAAGGAATACGGCGCTGAGCGCTACAAGAGTTCCCGTGATTTCGCGCATTTCATCAAGGATGCATACGGCGACGTAAACCAGCTAAACGACGGCGTTTACGTCCGTGCTGATGGCAAGGCTGCCGGCATGGCAATCGAGGCTTCGAGCGAGATACCGATCTTCTATGATGAGAACATTAAGGAAGCCACGGTTTTTGCGGTCGGTGATATGAGCTACTACATGTTTAACGAGATCTTCTGCGTCTCAATGGCATTCGGCTCTTCAAAAGATGCCGACCTTTACTACGAGATGGCCGTTGATTCTTATTACGTCCGCGATGAGGACGGAATCATCGATGCCGATGAATTCGATCCGCGCATGGTCTTCGACGTTTTCGAAAACGACCAGCAGGTGGAGCAGGCAAGACAGGCCTTGCGCAGGGAGCTTTCAGACATGGGCGCTTCTCCCGAAATGGTCGAAGAATGGATGACCTTATTCGACGAGATGTACGACTTCGACTACGATCTGGAACTCGAATCCTTCGAAGGCGAAGACGGTCTCAGGTACACTCTCCTGACCGGCTCTCACGGCGACGTTTTCTATACCGCCGGCATCTACGTCAAGAACAGCACGGTCTTCTATGCTTACGGCTTCGGCTACGTGCCTACAGAGGTAAACGAATATCTCGACGATGTCTGCGAGCACATGCAGGTGCCGCCGCCGAGCACTCTGTGATCCTTTATTTTGCTTTGTGTTGATGCCCCGGATGCAGTGCGTTCGGGGCATTTTTTGATGTGGTTGATATTATCAACCCTTTGCCTATCAAATCTTACTTTACAAAAACTATACATAATTGGTGGGTTGTTTACAGGACCGTAATTGTATTTAACAGGGCTTCAAGTCAGAATGATTTTATATTCGAGAATTAGTTCATTGTTTGACGCACATCGAAAAAGAAAGACTAACTATTAAAAGTCAATATGAAAAATGTAGCGTAAACGCTAGATGCATCGAACCTTGATAATTGCATAACGAAACAAGCACCACGAGGTGCTTTGGAAAACAAGTGGTATGAATT
>Ga0256405_10001689_pt1 | contig 57911 bp, 35 predicted proteins | sample RumenRJG_02DNA_FD_189096 | JGI IMG/M metagenome (GOLD analysis project Ga0256405, IMG submission 189096) | Bovine rumen microbial communities from Lethbridge, Alberta, Canada - RJG_02 | ecosystem: Host-associated > Mammals > Digestive system > Stomach > Rumen | place: Canada: Alberta... | reverse complement strand
GATGCGTTGTGTCAGTAAGTGACATGCTGAGGATTTGCAGTACCTCATAAGTGCTTCTATCCAGTCGCATATCATGCTGCACAATGGCAACGAGGCAGTAGGCACAGATGGCAGAGTAAATCTGTATCCTGACAGCGTTCTCTGTAGTGCCCCAGAACTTCTTGATTTTGAGGTGCTGTTTGAGCCACTTGAAGAACAACTCTATCTGCCACCGATTCTTGTAGAGGTCGGCAACCTGCAGAGCAGTCAGTTCCATTGCGTTGGTCAGGAACATGAACTCACGACCTTGCTCCTCATCAAAGAATCGTACAAGTCTAAGATGCGCTGGATATCCTTTCTGGCTGCCATAGATGGTCAGCTCTATCTCCGCATCAGTCAGTATTCCCTTGGGCATTCTGCGTCTCCACTTGATGCACTTGTACTGCAAATTGGTCTTAGCCCTGACAACAAAGAACGACTCCGCACGATGTATGCGATAGAGTTCCTTGAAGTTGTTGTAGCCACGGTCGAAGATGTAGTAAGCACCTGTCTCAATGGGGATCTCCTTCATCGCCTTGGAGTCATGCACTGATGCCGTAGTGATATGGAAGAAGGCAGGTATCTGAGTTTCCAAGTCATACAGGGTATGTATCTTGATGCCGCCCTTATGCTTGCGGAACTTAGCCCACCAAAACACATTCAGGCATAGTGAAATGGTCGTGGAATCGAAAGCATAGACGTTACCGTCAAGTTTGAAGATGTCCGTTGCCCGCTTTCGCCTGGCCTCACAGACAAGGTAATATGCATACTCCTCAAAGATGCGATAGTCACGGTTGGTATTGGCCTTTCCCAGATTACTTCTGGTCACATGTTTGCCAAGTCCGAGGTGATAGCACTTCTGGTGATGTGCCTCTATGGCGATAATCAAGTCTCGTATGCTCTCACGATTGCTCAACTGTCCGAACATCAACGTAAGGAGTTGGTTCCAACATGTGAAATGCTTCACATATTTGTCGCCAGCATATTTGCGAACGAGATAATTGAAGTGATTCCTATCGAGAAATGCTATCAGTTGAGAGAAAACGTACTTGTATTGATACATATGCAAACCATTTTGGCTGCAAAGATACAAAAATCAAGTCCGTTGACTCAAAAAACCTCTGTAACTAACTATATTTCAATTATTTCAAAGAACGCTTGGCGATTTTTAGTGGACAGCAATGAGTTAAAAAGTTAATTTTCGCAGCAGCGCAGGACAAAAAATGCCGGAAGAATTGTCTGTTTCATGGATTTTTATTACTTTTGCAGTCTAAAAAAAGAAATGCATGAGTAAAAACCTAAACGCAATGAGAACACAAATGATTCTTCGGGCAGCGGCAGCCCTGCTGCTGTGGCTGCCCACCACGCTCGGCGCCCAGGAGGCGGTGAAGACGGCTCCGGGCTTCGCACACACTCCTGCCTTCGCCAGGCAGAAAATGAAACACCAGTCGACGGCCGACCGGCACCTGACGCCCGCCAGGGACAGCCGCGGCCGCGGAGTGCTGAAACGCTATGAGGCCCCGACGCCCGGCTACATGAGCCGCCGGCCCGCGCCGGCCCGTGTGCTGGCACGCACGGCCGCCGGCACTGAGATATGCGGCAGCCTCATCTACCGCCGCTCGTGGGAAGAGTGGTCAGAGCTGCTGCCCCGCCCCTACGGCATCTATTCGTTTACGGTCACTGCCGCCGGCATAGAGTCGAAAGAGGTGGCACTCGACAACAAGCTCTATGCCAACGGCGGAGCCTACGTGAAAGACGGCGTGTACAGCTTCGTCAACCACTACACGTACGGTGGCGAGCGCTACGTCACCTTCTACCAGTATGACATGACGACCTGGGAGATGACCACCGAGCAGGAGGCCGACGACGACTGCGTGGCCGTGACGCTGGCATGGAACCCCGCCGACGACCAGGTGTACGGCATCTTCTGGAGCGACGACGACGAGGCCTACGTCTTCGACTGCATCGACATAGAGGATATGGGCGGCTACCGCTACCACACCGGCAGCGGACTCGACGCCAAGGTGATGGCCCTGGCCTGCAACGACGAGGGCGAGACCTATGGCATTGGTCTCGACGGCATGCTCTACCTCTTCGACACTGACACGGGCGACGCCGAGGAGGTGGGCGAGCTGGGCGTCACCCCCGCCAACTACCTGCAGAGTGCCGCCTTCGACCCCAAGACGGGCGACCTCTACTGGGCTGCACAGCTGGCCGACGGCACGTCGGCCCTCTATACCGTCGACACCGCGACGGGCGAGGCACGGCTGGTGGCTGAGTTCGACGACGGCGAGGAGATTGTGGGCATGTGGGTGGCTGCACCCGCCGCTGCCGACGACGCCCCCGCCGCCGTGGACGACCTGGCCGCCGACTTTGCCGACGGCCGCACGCAGGGCACCGTGAGCTTCACCGCACCCACGTTGACCTATGGCGGCGACCCGCTGGAGGGCACGCTCAGCTACAGCATTGCGGCTAACGGCAGCGTGGTGGCCAAAGGCCAGACGGAGGTCGGCGCGAAGGTTGAGGAGACGGTGACGCTGGAGGACGGCGACAACACCATCAGCGTGACGGCAGGCAACGCTCAGGGCAGCAGTCCCGTCGCTACCATTCAGCTGTGGGTGGGCGCCGACGTGCCTGAGGCCCCGGCCGACATCGTGCTCGCCATCGACGACGACACACGGCTGGCCACGCTGACGTGGACGGCACCCGCTGCCGGAGAACACGGCGGCTATGTTGACGCCGACCGGCTGACCTACAACGTAACGCGCTATCCCGGCGCCGTGCGCGTGGCCGAGGGCATCAGTCAGACCTCGTTCGCCGAGACGCTGCCCGAGGCGCAGCTCACCGTCTACTACTACGAGGTGGCGGCTGTCAACGGGGCGCAGACCAGCCGCAGCGGCCGCTCAAACAGCGTGGCGGCGGGCGAGGGACTCACAGCACCGTGGACGGAGGACTTTGCCACCAGTCAGGGCTTCAGTCTCTTCACCGTGATTGACGCCAACCACGACGACTGCTCATGGGAGTATGCCTACGGCCGTGTGCGCTACTATGCCGGCGACCGTGACGCCGACGACTGGCTGCTGACGCCTGCTGTGCATCTGGAGCCGGGACTGACCTACAAGATTGGCTTCGACTTCTTTGCCAGCGACGATGCGAAGATGGAGAAAATCGGCGTGAGCTTCGGGCAGGGCGGCGACCCTGGAAAATACGACGTCATGCTGGAGCCCGAGGAGTTTAACAACACCGACACGCTGACCTACAGCGACATCGTCACCGTCGGCCAGGCGGGCGACTACCGCATGGCCATTCACGCACTGAGCGAGGCTGAGCAGGGCTTCATCACCGTAGACAACGTCTACATCATTGAGGGCGTGCGCTTCACGGCTCCCGCCGCCGCCACGGGGCTGACAATCACCCCCGCCGCCGGCGGACTGCTGAAGGCCGACATCGCGTTTACGACGCCAACCACGACTTATCGCGACGGTCAGCCCCTCGGAGAGCTGACGAAGGTGGAGGTGTACCGCGGGCAGACGCTCGTGAAGACCTTCGGCACCACAGCACCCGGCACGCAGCTGACCCTCACCGACGAGGGCATGCCCAACGGTGCCAACCGCTACCGCGTGGTGGCCTATAATGAGAGCGGCGCCGGCGACGAGGCCGCCGCGGCCGCCTGGATAGGCATCGACGAGCCCCTGGAGCCGCAGAACATCCGCATACGCGACAACGGCACCGACGTGACCGTCAGCTGGAATGCGCCCGAGGGCAACGAGGGCATACATGGCGGCTATGTGGACCCCGCGGCACTGAAATATAATGTGTACGACCGCCTGGGCAATCTGCTCGTGGCCAACATCGGCCAGATGAGCTACACCGACCGCACGGCACAACTCACCGGCCAGCAGAGCCTGCTCTACTACTACGTGTCGGCCACCAGCGCCGGCGGCGAGGGCTATGCCGATGCATCGGCACGCATGGTGGCCGGCACACCCTACCAGCTGCCCTTCAGCTGCTCGTTTGCCAACGGCGGACTGGAGAACCGCCTGTGGTGGCTTGAGGGCAAGGGCCGCGGGTCGTGGGTGGTGACCTATATGGACGCCCAGGACGGCGACGGCGGATCGGCCTTCTTCGCTGCCGATGCTGCCGGCGACCAGGGCTACCTGAACTCGGGTCGCATCAGCCTTAGCGGCGCACAGCACCCCGGGCTGGTGTTCTACTACGACGCCAAGCCTGGCAGCAACGTGCGACTCGACGTGATGGCATGCGCCGTTACCGACGACGACCAGCTGCTGCGCACCATCGACTACAGCACGCTGGAGGGCGAGCCTGGATGGCGCCGCGAGTATGTTGACCTGACGCCGCTGAAAGATGCCCGCTACGTCATTCTGAAATTCCGCGCCACGAGCTACGACACGCAGACCAGCGTGGCCATCGACAACATACAGGTGCGCGACGTGATGAGCCACGACCTGGCCGCCACGCTGCAGGCCCCCGTCGTGCTGCGTCTGGGAGCGGCAAACAACATTGCCGTAGGCGTGGAGAACCAAGGCAGCATGCTGGCAACCGCCTTCACCGCACGACTCATGGCCGACGGCCAGCAGGTGGCCTCGGCCGACGGCACGCAGCTGGGCGTCGGACAGAGCCAGACGTTCAGCTTCAGCTACGTGCCGGGGGTGGTCACCGAGGGCGACGTGGAGCTGCAGGCCGTGGTCGACTATGAGGCCGACGAGAACACGGCTAACAACGCCTCGGCGGCGGTCAGCGTACGCACCCAGAAGCCTGACTACCCCGTGGCCACAGACCTGGCCGCCACTGCTACGGCAGGCTGCGTCGCGCTCAGCTGGACGGCACCTGAGCTGCCCAGCGCCGACGTGACCGACGACTTCGAGAGCTACACGCCGTGGATCTTCGACGGCATTGGGCAGTGGACGGTGTACGACGGCGACAAGGCCGGCACCATGCAGTACAGCGACATCTGGGTGCCCAATGCCGGCAAGGAGTTTGCCTTCGAGGTGTTCAACAACACCGACGAGGAGTTTGAGACCGAGACGCGACGCAAGTTCCTGCGGGCCCACAGCGGCGTGCAGTACCTGTGCCAGTTTGACCCGTCGCCCAGCTACGGCAAGGCCAGCGACGACTGGCTCATATCGCCCCTCCTGTCGGGCGAGGCGCAAACCGTCAGATTCTTTGCCAAGAGCCTGGCAGGCAACTATCCTGAAACCTTCGAGGTGCTCTGCTCTGACACCGACACACAGCCGCAGAGCTTCACCTGCATCGAGACCTTCCCCAACGTAAAGGGCGGGCTGGTGTGGAACGAGTATAACGTAGCGCTGCCCGAGGGAACCAAACACTTTGCCGTCCACGTGACTACCTACGATGGGCTGGGCTTCCAGATTGACGACATCAGCTACCGCCAGGCCTCGCTCGTCATCGAGGGCTACAACGTCTACCGCGACGGACAGCTCGTGGGCCACACCGCCGACACGACGTTTACTGACTGCAACGTGGCCGACGGCGAGCATGTGTATCAGGTGAGCGTGGTCTACAGCGTGGGCGAGTCGCTCCTCTCAGAAGAGACCCAGGTGGCCTGTGCCATCCGGCTGGCCGACGGCACCGTGACCACCGTCGCGCCCGGACAGGGCTGCATCATGGTGTGCGGCGCCCAAGGGCATGCCGTCAGCATCTTCACCCCCGACGGCCGACGCGTGGCTACGGCAGAGGGCTCGGCGCTGACCAGAGTGCCCGTGTCCACAGGCGTCTACATCGTGAAGGTGGGCCGTCAGACGGTGAACATCAGCGTGCGCTGACGCCGCAGGGCGCCCGCTCCACACACAAAAGCCCCCGCAAACAGACTGCTGTCTGCTTGCGGGGGCTTTGCCGTGGTGCCAGTCGCCGCATGCCCGGGGGCAGAGACAAAGCGCACAGAGGCGCCGCGCGCCGGGGGTGGGGGAAAGCGTCAGTAGCTGGCCTGGCAGGGTATGCCGAGGGCACGCACGCGCTTGGCGATGGCGTCGAGCTCCGCACGCGTGGCCTTGCGCAGCGAGCGGTCGGGCGTCTCGCGGTCGATGGTGTAGACCATCACCTCCTGCGGGCCTATCTCCCTGATGGCCTGCAGCCAAGGCTCCACATAGGCGTCGGTGGTGTTGTCGAGGCCGTCGCCCTTGAGGAACATGGTCTGGATGATGACGTGGCCCCGGAAGCACTTCATGCTGTCGATGATGGCCGCCACGTCGTAGTGGCCCGTGGGGCGGTCGACCTTGTTGATGAAGGCGCTGTCGACGGTGTCGAGCTTCAGGATGTTGTTGTCGACCCTCATCAGCGCGTCGTGTACGGCAGGGCGTCCCGCCAGCGTAGAGTTGCTCAGTACCGACACCTTGGCCTGCGGGAAATACTGGTCGCGCAGGCGCAGTGTGTCGTCGATAATCTCAGGAAAGGCAGGGTTGGCCGTGGGCTCGCCGTTGCCAGCAAACGTCAGCACGTCGGGCGTGGGGCCGTTCTGCAGCATGTCCTGCAGGCGGGCCTCCAGAGCCTGGCGCACTTGTTCACGCGTAGGCATGGGCAGCGCAGGGCGGCGGTCGGCATTGAAGCCGCACTCACAATAGATGCAGTCAAAGGTGCATACCTTGCCGTCGGCAGGCAACAGGTTGATGCCCAGCGAGACGCCCAGTCGGCGGCTATGTACGGGCCCGAAGATGGGCGAAGGATAGATAATTGTGCTCATAGTGGGCGCAAAGGTACTAAAAAGTTGGCAGTTGGAGGCGCGGGGGCGCGAGTAATTTGCGGCAGAAAGAATAAAAAATGTTAATCGGCAGCGGATAACACCCCGCACCTGCACACATACTCCCAACTTTTTAGTACCTTTGCAAGCAAATTGGCATGGTATGCCTTTATGCTAATGAAGAAGAAAAACAGTCAGACCGGCCGCCGCCATGGCATGCAGGTCGTCACTTTGTGTATCAGCACCACCATGGTGCTGATTCTGTTGGGGTTGGTGGTGCTGTCGGTGCTCACCGCCCACAACTTGTCAAACTATGTGCGTGAGAACATGACCGTCACGCTGATGCTGGGCGACAGTGTCACCGTGGCCGACGGACAGGCTCTGGGCCGCCGCCTGCAGCAGCAGCCCTATGCCAAGCAGGTGACTTACATCAGCAAGGAGCAGGCGCTCAAGGAGGGCACCGAGGCCTTGGGCAGCGACCCCTCGGAGTTTGTGGGCACCAACCCCTTTGCGGCCATGCTCGAGATGCAGGTGATGAGCGACTACGCCAACGGCGACTCGCTGAAGATGATTACCGCGCTGCTGCTGAAGAACAAGCGGCAGGTGACCGACGTGGCCTACCAGGAAGACCAGATAGACGACGTAAACCGCAACCTGCATCGCATCAACATGATTCTGCTGGTGCTGGCAGGGCTGCTCATCTTCGTGTGCTACGCCTTGGTGAGCAACTCCGTCAGACTGAGCATCTACGCCCGGCGCTTCACCATACACACCATGAAACTCGTGGGGGCGAAGTGGTCGTTCATACGCAACCCTTTCCTGCGCAACTCCATCGTGGTGGGGCTGCTGGCCGCGCTGCTGGCCTGCGGCGTGCTTGGCGGCGTGGTATACGCCATCTACCGCTATCAGCCGGGGGCCGAGGACATCATCTCCTACCCGGAGCTCATCATCACGGCGGCCAGCGTGTTCTTCTTCGGCTTCATCATCATGCTGCTCTGCACGCTCCTGTCGGTGAACAAGTTCCTCAGGATGAGGGCCGGAGAACTGTATAATCAGTAATGAGTAACAATGAGATGTGCTCATCTTCCTTACTCCTCGACTCCTAAAAAACATATATACACATGGATAAAAAGAATTTTGCTTTCGGACGGATGAACTTCATCCTGTTGGGCGTGGGCATGCTGATAGTCATCATCGGGTTTATACTGATGGGGGGAGCAGGCTCTGCTGAAGATGCCTACAACCCCGACATATTCAGCGCACGCCGCATCAAGGTGGCACCCATGGTGTGCCTCTTCGGCTTCGTGTCGATGATTTACGCCGTTGTGCACAAACCAAAAGACGAGTAGATGGACTGGTTGCAAGCACTGATACTGGGTATCATTCAGGGGCTGACGGAGTATCTGCCCGTCAGCAGCAGCGGCCATCTGGCCATCGGTCAGGCACTGTTCGGCATGGACGACGGTGCCGACAATCTGGCGTTCACAGTGGCCGTGCATGTGGCCACGGTGCTCTCTACGCTGGTCGTCTTGTGGAGCGAGATCGACTGGATTTTGCGCGGACTGTTTAAGTGCCAGCTAAACGACGAGACGAAGTACGTGTTCAACATCCTGGTGTCGATGATTCCCGTGGGCATTGTGGGCATATTCTTCAAAGACCAGATAGAGGCCTTTTTCGGGTCGGGGCTGCTTGTAGTGGGCTGCAGTCTGCTGCTGACGTCGGCGCTGCTCATCTTCAGCTACTATGCCAAGCCCCGTCAGAAAGAGCGTCTGTCGCTGAGAGACGCCTTCATCATCGGCGTGGCCCAGGCCTGTGCCGTGTTGCCCGGCCTGTCGCGTTCAGGCAGCACCATAGCCACGGGTCTGCTTTTAGGCAACAAGAAAGAGACGCTGGCGCAGTTTTCGTTTCTCATGGTCATCCCGCCCATTTTAGGCGAGGCCTTGCTCGACGTGCTGAAAGCCCTGAACGGCGAAGCCGTATTCAGAGACATCGAAGCAATACCACTAAGCATAGGATTCACCGCCGCCTTTGTCAGCGGCTGCATAGCCTGCAAGTGGATGCTGAGCATCGTAAAGAGAGGCAAGTTAGTATATTTCGGCCTATATTGTGCCATAGCCGGCCTCATCACCATAGTCACCAGCCTCATATAGTCTAAAGTCTAAGGTCTAAGGTCTAAAGTCTAAAGTCTAAGGTCTAAGGTCCAAAGTCTAAAGTCAAAATGAACTTTCACGAAGGAGAAATACTCTATATCAACAAGCCCTACGGCATGACCTCATTCGGAGCGTTAGCCTACGTGCGTACCCGCCTGTCGCGTCGTCTGCACGTGAAGCGTCTGAAGACCGGCCATGCCGGCACGCTCGACCCCCTGGCCACAGGAGTGCTCATACTCTGCACGGGCAAGGCCACCAAGCGCATAGAGGAGCTGCAGCACGCCACCAAAGAGTATACGGCCACGCTACAGCTGGGAGCCACCACGCCGAGCTACGACATGGAGCATCCCGTAGACAAGACCTATCCTACGGCCCACATCACGCGTGAGCTCATTTTGCAGACGCTGCCCCGCTTCGTAGGCGAGATACAGCAGGTGCCGCCCGTCTATTCTGCCTGCAACATAGGCGGCGACCGGGCCTACAAGCTGGCACGCCGCGGCGAGCAGGTGGAGCTGAAGGCCAAGACCTTGCGCATAGACGAGATAGAACTGACAGATTTCGACCCTGTTGCGATGCGCATGTCGATCAGGGTGGTTTGCGGCAAAGGCACCTATGTCAGAGCCCTGGCCCGCGACATCGGCCAGGCCCTGCAGTCGGGAGCCTACCTCACAGCCCTCTGCCGCACCAGGGTGGGCCAGGTGAGCATCGGCGAGTGCCTGACGCTCGACGACTTCCAGGCGTGGCTTGACAAACAAGAAATAGAATAAGACACAAGATATGAAGTTATCACAATTCAAATTTAAGTTGCCCGACAGTCAGGTGGCACTCTATCCGCCCCATCGGGTCTTCGAGAACGAAGACGGCACCGTGGAGCGCGTCTACAACCGCGACATGTGTAAGCTGATGGTGCTCCACCGCAAGAGTCAGAAGATTGACCTGTTTAAGAAAGATGCCGACGGCAACGACACCAAGGAGCTGATGACGTTTCGCGACCTGGTGAACTACTTCGACGAAGGCGACACGTTTATCTTCAACGACACGCAGGTGTTTCCCGCCCGACTCTATGGCACCAAGGAGAAAACCGACGCCAAAATCGAGGTGTTCCTGCTGCGCGAGCTCAACGAGGAGCTGCGCCTCTGGGACGTGCTCGTTGAGCCTGCACGCAAGATACGCATCGGCAACAAGCTTTTCTTCGACGGCGACGGACCCATGGTGGCCGAGGTCATCGACAACACCACGTCGCGCGGACGCACGCTGCGCTTCCTCTACGACTGCCCGCACGATGAGTTCAAGAAAGAGCTCTTCGACCTGGGTGAGGCCCCGCTGCCACGCTACATCATTGACCGACGCCCCGCCGAGGAAGACGACATGGAGCAGTTTCAGACCATCTATGCCAAGCACGAAGGCGCCGTGACCGCACCATCCACCGGCTTGCACTTCAGCAAGCAGCTCATGAAGATGATGGAGATACGCGGCTTTGAGTTTGCCTATATCACCATACACTGCGGTCTGGGCTCGTTTGACCCCATCGAGGTGGAAGACCTGACGAAGCACAAGATGAACTCTGAGCAGATGTTCATATCGGCCGAGGCATGCCAGATGGTGAACGGCGCCAAGCAGGCCGGCCACCGCGTATGTGCCATCGGCGTCAGCACGCTCAGGGCCACCGAGTCGGCCGTAGGCACCGACGGACTGCTGAAGGAGTTCGACGGATGGACCAACAAGTTCATCTTCCCGCCCTACGACTTCGGCATGACCAACTCGCTCATCACCAACTTCTACCACCCCGAGTCGACCATGATGATGGCCACGGCGGCCTTCGGAGGCTACGACCTGGTCATCGAGGCCTACCGCCAGGCACTGAAGAACAACTTCATGTTCGGATGCTACGGCGATGCCATGCTCATACTCGACGACTGACCGATGCCGTGAGGCGTGTAGCGCAGAAAAACAGACGAGCTATGGAAGATGAGATGCTTCACACGGTATTTTTAGGACTGGGGGCCAACCTGGGCGACAGGGAGCTGACCATACTCAGGGCCTACCGACACATAGAAAGGCTGATAGGCCCGCTCAGGGGCCAGTCGGCCTTCTTCTATTCTGAGCCCTGGGGGTTCCAGTCAGACCATGGCTTCGTCAACAGCGTCGTGGCCGTGCTCACGGCACATACACCCCGCGAGGTGCTCCATCGCACCAAGCTCATTGAGCGGCACCTCGGCAAGACACGCCGCCATGCCACCGCACGCAACGGAGCCACCGTCTACCACGACCGCCCGATTGACATCGACATTCTGCTCTATGACGACTGCCGCATCGACGAGCCCGACCTCCACATACCCCATCCGCTGATGAGCCAGCGCCCCTTTGTCATGCAGCCGCTGCGAGAGGTGATGGCGCTGACGGGGATTCATAGCGACATGATGCCATGATGCTGCGATTACTGCTCATACTCCTGGCACAGCTGGGCGCGCTGGCACTGTGGGGCCAGCAGGCACCCACCTTCTGCACCACGCTGGTGCCCGATGCGAAGGTGTTCGACTTCGGGCGCATCAACGAGGCCGACGGGCCGGTGAGCCATACGTTTGTGCTGCACAACACGGGAACGTCGCCCTGCGTGGTGAGCGACGTGACGGCATGGTGCGGATGCACCACGGCCCGCCACGACAAGAAGCCCATTGCACCAGGCAAGAGCGGCAGGCTCACCGTGACGTTCAACCCGCGCTACAGGCACGGCAGCTTCAGCAAAGAAGTGGTGGTGCTGCTGGGCGACGGCAGCCACTATGTCAGACTCTGGGTGAAGGGCGAGGTGGTGCCCATGCGCCACCCCGTCACCGACGACCACCCCTATGCCTACGGCGGAGGCCTCTACATGAGCCACCGCGTGCTGCCCTTCGGCCGCCTGGAGGTGGGACAGACGCAGCAGCTGCAGCTGCGCATGGCCAACGACACCGACCGCCCCATGACGGTGGTGCTGCAGCGCCGGCCCAACTACAGGGCCCTCTCGATGCCTGACTACGTGCTGCTGCGCCCCGGCGAGCGGCGCATCGTCAGCGTCAGCTACACTGAGCGCCGCAGGCACGCCGCACGCCGCAGCATCGCCATCGTGCCGCGCGTCAACGGCCAGGAGGCGGCCGAGCTGCGCGTGACGTGGCTCCCGAGCAAGTGAACACCTTAGCAACTGCCCAACTGCTCAGAAAGAAGTAATACAACTAACTTAAAAAAAATACATTTATGAAGAAGAAAAACAACAGGATGAGGCTCCTCCTCTTGCTCACGCTCTCTGCCACGTCGGCAGGGATGGCGGCTGCCACAGCCATGCCAGCCAGTGGCGTAGGGCAGCAGCTGGAAGGGAGAAGCCTGGTGAAAGGACGGGTCGTCGATGCCAACGGCGAGCCCGTCATCGGTGCCACGGTCACCGTCAGGGGCACCAGCCGCAATGCCGTTACCGACCTGAACGGCAACTTTTCCATCGAGGCCCCCGCAGGCTCCACGCTCGTAGTGTCATACATCGGCTTCAAAAACCAGGAGGTAAAGGCCAGGCAGGGCGCCATGACCGTGACGATGAGCGAAGACACCGCCACGCTCAACGAGGTGGTGGTGACAGCCCTGGGTATCAAAAAAGACAGCAAGTCGCTGTCCTACAACGTGCAGCAGCTGGGCTCCGACGCTGTGATGACGGTGCAGGACGCCAACTTCGTCAACTCGCTCAGCGGCAAGGTGGCCGGTGTGCAAATCAATGCCTCGGCATCGGGCGCAGGAGCCTCGTCGCGTGTCGTCATGCGCGGCGCCAAGTCTATCAATGGCAACAACAACGTGCTCTATGTCATCGATGGCATACCCATGCAAAACCTGCAGTCGTCGCAGCCTGACGATGTGTTCTCGGGGGCCGGACAGTCGGGCGACGCCGTGTCGAACCTGAACCCCGACGACATAGAGAGCATCTCGGCACTGACGGGACCATCGGCCGCTGCCCTCTATGGTGCTAACGCCGCCAACGGCGTCATCATCATCACCACAAAGAAGGGAAGGGCTGGCAAGGTCGACGTGAACTACACCAGCAGCCTGCAGTTCTCGCGACCCTTCGTCATGCCCGAGCTGCAGAACCAGTATGGCCCCACCGAGGCCGGCAGCTACTTCAGCTGGGGCGAGAAGCTGACCACGCCCAGCAGCTACGACCCGATGGACTTCCTGCAGACGGGCGTGAACTTCTCCAACTCGGCCAGCATCTCCGTGGGCTCCGACAAGAACCAAACCTACCTCTCGGTGGGCTCGACCAATGCCGAGGGCATCATACCGTCTAACGAGTACGACCGCTACAACCTCTCGGTGCGCAACACCACGTCGTTCCTCAACGACCGCATGACGCTCGACGTGAGCTACATGCTCTCCAGCGTGAAGGAGCAGAACATGCTGGCTCAGGGACAGTATCACAACCCCCTCGTGCCCATCTACCTCTTCCCTGCCGGCGACGACTTCTCGAAGCTGGGCTTCTATGAGCGCTACGACTCGGAGCGCAACTTCGGCACACAGTACTGGCCCTACAACTACGACATCGCGATGGAAAACCCCTACTGGGAGACTGAGCGTGAGAAGTTTATCAACCACAAGGAGCGCCACCAGCTGACGGCTTCGCTCAACTGGAAGATTGCCGACTGGGTCGACGTGACCGGACGCGTGAAGTACGACAAGAGCATCGAGAAGTACGAGGAGAAGTTCTATGCCTCTACCAACACCCTCTATGCCTCGAAGTACGGCCACTACGCCCTCAACAACACGTCGAGCCGCCAGCTCTTTGCCGAGGCCTTCGCAAAGTTCAACAAGTATTTCTGCGGCGAAGACTGGAACCTCACCGGTGTGCTCGGCACAAGCTTCGACCGCCGCGACGCTGAGACCAACGGCTTCAAGGGACACCTGAAAGGCACGGCGAACCTCTTCACATTTACCAATGTAGACACGTCGAACTCCAACTTCAAGCCCTTCCAGTCCAGCCCGCGCTCCATCTTGGAGAGCGTCTATGCCACCGCACAGATGGGCTACCGCAGCATGGCCTACATCGACCTGACCGCACGCAACGACTGGTCGTCGAAGCTCTACCGCTCCAGCGAATGGGTGTCGCCCATCGACGCCGACTCACACCACAGCTACTTCTACTGGTCGGCCGGCATCTCGGGCATCTGGACCGACATCCTGCCCCAGCTGAAGAGCAACAATTGGCTCAACTACCTGAAGACACGCATCTCTTATTCTGAGGTGGGCAACGAGCCCAACGAACCCTTCCTGACACGCAACTTCTACGAGGTGAATCCCTCTACCGGCTTCGTCAACACGTCGACTGTGCTCTACGACGACCTGAAGCCCGAGAAGACCAAGTCGTGGGAGGCCGGTCTCGACATGGTGCTCTTCCGCAACAAGCTGCGCGTGGGCGCCACCGTCTATTATTCGCGCACCTACAACCAGTTCTTCCAGCCCACCATGTCGTCGTCGACGGGCTACACCAGCGCCATCGTCAACGGCGGCCGCGTTGACAACAAGGGCGTGGAGCTGTCGGCACGCTTCAATCAGAACATCGGCAAGGTAAAGTGGGAGACCTATCTGAACTGGACCCTCAACCGCAACGAAATCAAAGAGCTGCTGCGCGACTGGCGCAACCCCATCGACGGACAGGTGTATAACCTCAGCGAGCTCTACATGGGCGGCATGTCGGGCTACCAGATACGGCTGACCGAGGGAGGCACCATCGGCGACATCTACGTCTCGACGCTCAAGACCGACGAGCACGGAGCCATCTATGTGGACCCCAGCTCGCAGGCCGTGGAGAAAAACCCCAACGAGAACCAGTACTACGTATATGCCGGCAAGGCCACGCCTAACTACAACCTCTCGTGGGGCAACAACCTCTCGTGGAAGGGGCTCACGCTCGGATTCCTCTTTGCCTACCGCAACGGAGGCGTCGTCGTATCAGAGACGCAGGCCATCCTCGACTACTACGGTGCCTCGAAGGCCTCGCAAGACGCCCGCAACAACGGCGGCGTCATCATCAACGGGCGCCCCATCCCCGCACAGGCCTACTATCAGACGGTGGGCAACCCGCAGGGCACGGTCGACTCACGCTACGTCTACAGTGCCACCAACCTGCGCCTGCAGGAACTCTCGCTGGGATTCGACGTCCCCGTCAGCGGCGTCATCAGCTGGATGAAGGGACTCAACGTCTCCTTCGTGGCCCACAACCTGTGGATGCTCTACAACAAGGCACCATTCGACCCCGAGGCCACTTCGAACACAGGCACCTACTATCAGGGCATCGACTACTTCATGCAGCCCAGCCTGAGGTCGATGGGATTTGCCCTGAAGGTTAAATTCTAATCAGCATGAAAGGAGTAAAAAAAGATATGAAAACAATCACGCAATACATATTCGCCGCTGTCTTCACCACTGCGCTGACAACGGCTTGTACGGGCAGTTTTGACGATATCAACACCGACCCCACACGCATCACCGAGGAGCAGCTGGGACGCGACTATCAGACCGTGGGAGCATTCTTCACCCAGATGCAGACCCGCGTGGTGCTCTACGACGACGGCACGGGCAAGTGCTACAGCAGCGACTACCAGGTGGCACAGGGACTGACCAACGACCCCTTCTCGGGCTACATCGCACTCACTGGCACCTGGCGCAGCGGCGTGCACAACGGCAGCTACAGCTTCGTCAGCGGATGGTATAACCAGCTCTTCACCCGCGCCTTCTCAGAGGTGATGCCTGCCTGGCAGAAGATGAAGGAGCAGGCCGAGAACCTCAGCATGCCACAGATAGGGGCGCTGGCCGACATCGTGAAGGTGGAGGCCCTGCACCGCGTCACCGACACTTACGGACCCATGCCTTACATACATTTCGGCAGCGGCTCCATCGGCACCGCCTACGATGCCCAGAGCGACATCTACAAGAAGTTCTTTGAGGAGCTCGACAACGCCATCGAGGTGCTCACCCCGCTGGCTGAGGCAGACGCACAGATGCTCACCGACTACGACATCGTCTTCGACGGCAGCGTGCGCCAGTGGGTGAAGTTTGCCAACACGCTGCGCCTCCGTCTGGCCATGCGCGTGGTCTATGCCGACGAGGCCCTGGCACGCCGGGAGGCCGAGAAGTCGGCTGCCTGCTCCGTGGGATTCATCGAGGAACCTGGTGAGCGTGCTGCCCTGATGCACAACAAGGTGACCTACTTCCATCCCAACTACGACATGGCCTACACTTTCAACGCCGGCGAGATACGTATGAGCGCGTCGATGGATGCCTACATGAACGGCTACGGCGACCCGCGCCGCGCTGCCTACTTCAAACCTGCTGCCGACGGCGGCTACCACGGCGTGCGACTCGGCGTGCATAACATGAACCCCGCGAAGTATGCCGGTGCTGACATCTCGAACCTCAACATCGACCGCTCTTCCACGCCCATCGTCTGGATGACGGCTGCCGAGTCGTGGTTCCTGCGTGCCGAGGGGGCGCTGCGCGGATGGCAGATGGGCGCCGACGCCAAGACCTTCTATGAGAACGGTGTCAAGACGTCGTTTGCAGAAAACGGCGTGTCGGGCGCTGAGGCCTATCTGGCCAACACCGACGCAGCCCCTGCCGCCTATGTCGACATGACCGGCGACAGCAACGACTATCCCGCCCCGGGCACCATCACCATTGCATGGCAGGAAGACGACGACTTCGAGACCTGTCTGGAGCGCATCATCACGCAGAAGTGGATTGCCATGTACCCCGACGGCTGCGAAGGCTGGGCCGAGTTCCGCCGCACGGGTTACCCGCACCTGATTCCTGTGGTCAACAACGACAGCAACGGCACCATCGACACCGAGAAACAGGTGCGTCGCTGCCCGTTCCCAACGTCGGAGTATGAGACCAACGGCGCCGTGGTCAGTGCTGCCGTATCGGTGCTCACCGGCGAGGCCCTCGGCGGCGGAGCCGACAATGGCGGCACGCGCCTGTGGTGGGACCGCAAGAACTAACCACTCAATGTGAGAGTCAGAAACACAAATCAATAAGAACATAATAAGATATGAAACACAGATTATTTGCCATTTTGGGCTTCGGGGCCATGCTTTGCGGTGGCCTGGCTTCATGCGACACCGACGCCGAGGCACTCGACATACAGAAGCCTCTGACCTACGACGAGCAATACTACGCCAACCTGCGTGCCTTCAAGCAGAGCGAACACGAGATAAGCTACGTCTACTATGCCGACTGGGCCCCCATCGAGGGAGCCACGGGCTATAAGAATCCTGCCTCATGGGGCGAGCGCCTCATCGGCCTGCCTGACAGCCTCGACATCGTCAACCTCTGGATGGGCATACCAACGGCCGAGACACACCCTGTGGCTTATCAGGACATGCTGGAATGCCAGCAGAAGAAAGGCACACGCTTCGTGATGCACGCCGATGCCTCGAACTACCGCCACGTGTTCTACGACCGCGACGACCAGTTCCGCCTCACAGGCAAATACTATAACCTCGACGAGGACCGCTCGGAAGAAGCCCTGAGAAGCTACGCCCGCTGGGCCTGCGACACGGTGGTGAAGTGCGGCCTCGACGGCGTAGACTTCGACTATGAGGGCTGGTCGTCTGACGATATGATGGTGGTGGCCCAGGAGTGCCACCGCTTCTTCGGGCCCGACGGCGCATGGCCTGAGAAACTCTTCATCGTCGACTACTTCAGCATGTCGCCATCGGCCGACATCGACCCCTACTGCGACTACCTCATCAAGCAGGCATACAGCATGCAGGGGGCCGGCGTGGGCGCTGCCGGACATGCCGACGAGAAGACCGTCTACTGCGAGTCGTTCGGCCATTATCCCGAGGGTGGCCAAATCATGAACTACGCCGCCTGGGAACCTGCCAGCGGGCATAAGGGCGGTTGCGGTGCCTTCTATGTGGAGCGCAACTACTACCACACCTCTACGGGCGTGCCCTACGATGCCATCCGCGCTGCCATTCAGATTATGAATCCCGCGCTGCATAAATAAGAAGCATGAACGAACAAGTATCAAACCATCCCATTATGAAAGCAATAAGAATTCTGAATATCAATGTCGTCGCGCTGCTGGCGCTGCTGCTGACAGCCTGCAGCGACGGCGAGAACATGAACTATGCCAAGAACGGCCTGCTCGTCAGCGGCACGGAGCAGGTGGTGCTGCAGAAGTTTGTTGTGGAAGACACACCCGCCAGCTATGCCGTCACCGTGAAGTCGACCCGCCAGGTCGAGTCTGACGTGCAGGTGGACCTCGCCATCGACCCCACGCTCGTCGATGCCTATAATGCCGCGAACGGCACGTCGTTCTATGCCATCCCCGCTGCTGCCGTCGAGCTGCAGAACAGCACGGTGACCATCGGCAAGGGGCAGGCCATCTCTACGGCTGCCACTGTGCGTGTGGTCAGCACCGAGCAGTTTGAGGAGGGGCGTACCTACGTCATCCCCGTTACCATCAAGCAGGCCCATGGCGACGTCAGCGAGGTCATCGAGGCGTCGCGCACCATCTTCCTGAAGGTGTCACGTGTCATCAAGTTTGCCGCCCTGCAGAATAATGCCAACGCTTCGTCGAACTTTATCTTTGCCGATAACCTGCGGCGCGACCTGACGGCCTGGACCGTGGAATTCAAGTTCTACAGCGACGGCTTCGGCCGCGTGGGCGACATCAAGCGTGTGCTGGCCATCGAGGGCAAGGGCGAAGAAGAGGCCAACATGTTCCGCTTCGGCGAGAACGGTTCGGCTGGTGGCGACATCCTACAGTGGGTGCTCCCCGGCGGACGTGCCTTCTCCACCACCCACTTCCAGCCTAACCGCTGGTATCTTGTCAGCTGCACCTACGACGGCAGCACCTATAACATGTTCGTCGACGGCGTGCTCGACGCCACCACCAGCGTCTCCGGCCATGTGTGTCCCTTCCAGCGCTTCGAGCTGGGCATGTCGTGGGGCGGCTATCGCAACAGTCAGTTCTTCAGCGGACGCATCGCCGAGGTGCGCCTTTGGGATCGTGCCCTGGCCACCAGCGAGATAGCTACCGGCCTATGCAGCGTCGACCCGAAGTCGGCCGGTCTCGTGGCTTACTGGAAGATGAACGAGGGCGAGGGTCACATCCTTCGTGATGCCACCGGCCACGGCTACGATATGGACTGGACCACCACTTCGCGCGACGACCGCGAGAACGGCGTGATGGTCGACCACGACTACAGCCAGTACATACAGTATGTCACTGACGACAACAACAAGTGTGCACAGTAGAAGTTATTCCATGACTATCAAAACACGATACGAAAATGATGAAAAAGACTATGAATATCTTCAGGGCCATGGCCCTGGCAGTCATCGCTACGGCGGCCTTCACCGCCTGTAGCGACGACGAGACCTACGACGTGATGGGCAATCCCGACAACCTCGTCTACTTCAAGGCCAACGCCGACAACACCTTCCGCGGCACCGTGGTTCACACGCCCGTGGGCCACTTCGGCGCCTTGAAGGCCGTCTTCCCCGTACGCATACAGCGCCCTGCCGCCCACGACACACGTGTGACGGCCGTCATCGACAACTCGCTCATCGAAGCCTACAACGCCGACCACGGCACCAGCTACATCGCCATGCCGGCTGAGGCCATTGACGCGTCGCAGCTCGCCACTACCATCATGAAGGACAGCGTCAAGGCGCAGAGCGACGTCGTGGTGGCTCTCGTCGAGTCGGCCCTCGCCAAGCTGACGGCACCCGCCTACCTGCTGCCCGTGCGCATCGCCACCGTCGAGGGCGACGGCGTAGGCAGCGTGGAGCGTGGCATTGGCTATGTGGTGGTAAACACCGAAGAGAAGCTGGTGAAGAACATCTCGGATGCCTCGGAGATGACGGGCTCGCTGCTCACCGACTACAGCGGCTGGACGGCCGTCTACTCGTCGGGCGTGACCATCGAGGCTGCCGACCTCTTCGATGAAGACGTCACCAACGGTCCGCAGCTGCGCACCGACGGCGATGCCGGCAAGACCTGCACCGTCACCATCGACATGCAGCAGCCGCAGAGCGTCAGTGGTCTGCGCCTGGCACGCTACTACGTCAACTACTGGGGATGGTGGGCTGAGGAGTACTACTTCTCGGCCGTGCGCATCGAGCTGAGCAACGACGGACAGCAGTGGACCGACTGCGGCACCGCCCTCGATGCCGACATGCCCCGCCAGGACGGCTACCAGCACGTAGCCTTCTACACGGGGGTGCCCGCCCGCTATCTGCGTCTGACCATCGAGAGCGGTGAGTCGAGCGTGTCGAGCCTGGCTGAGCTCGGTGTCTATGTGGCTGAGTGAATAGCCGCCAAAGTGTAACAAAAACGGAAGCCGTTTAGAGTCATAACGCACTGCATGCAGACTCTAAACGGCTTTTCATTTTGGCTCTCGCTGTCCTGCTTTGAGAGTCAGAATGCTTCACAGTTTCTTACTTAAAGACCTTCCTGTTGTTTTCAATGTAGATGCCGCGGCGGGGCAGGGTGGCTGGTGTGAGCTTTCGGCCCATGAGGTCATAAGCTGGCTGCTGGGCGCGTGTGCCGGTGTCGCTGACCGTTACTATGCCCTCGGTGCCGCCGACCGTCACCTCGTTTGAGTAGACTGACTCACCCTGGTTGTAGACTGCCGTCACCTTGAACACGTCGCCGGTCTTCGCAGTGGCATCAGAGAACGTCGGACTGGGCAGCAGCGTGGCGTTGGCGCGCTCACCGTTCTTATATACATTATAGCCAAAGAGCATCAGCCCGTTTTGGGCGGCCAGTGTGTCGGGAGCAAAGGTAATGTCGTCTACAAACATTGCCCATCCGTCGTAGGTCACCTTGCGGATGGCAAAATATTTCGCACCCTGAGGCAAGGCATACTCAAAGAGGCAGTCGTCCCACTTCGAGAGGTCGAATGTCTGGTTCTTAAAGTCGGGACACGTGCGCGGAGCAGCGTCAAGCGGCATGAAGTTCGTCGTCTCGCAGCCCGTGGTTGAGAAGTAGAGCTGGAACTGGTCTACATTCGTAACCTTGGGCAGGCTGTGGGCGTAGAAGCTGATAATCTGTGCATTGCCGCTCAGCTCGGGCGAGATGAGCCAGTCGTCGCTGTTCTGCTCGAAGGCGCCAAACGATGCCACCATCTTGTTGCCCGTGCGCGGATACCAGAGCTTGTCTATGAGTCCCTTCTTGCCCGTCGAGGCGTTCTCCACCTCCGAGGGCGTCCATATCATCCACGACTGGATGTCGCTGTTCTTCGGGAAGTGCCATCCGCCGATGCCGTAGGTCAGGGCCTTGTCGCCATCGTAGAGGGTCCACTCGCCGAAGTTGTTGCGCTGGAAGTCGGTGTAGTCCTCGAAGCTCTCGGTGACGTAGCCGTCCTCCGTGCGTGGAGCGGCGGGAGTGTTCCAGTTGAGCACCACGCCCGCATCGCTGCTGGCGGCTTCCAGTCCGGTGGGCTCAGGATAGCCGGGCAGCTTCACCAGGATGGTCTGTCGCTCGCTGCTGTTGTTCTGCGGTGCCTCGTCCGCGTCGTACACCACCTCGGCATAGATGTCGCTCTGCTTCTGCATGTCGATGCTGGCCGTGAGGGCCACCACGGCGTTCTGTACCTCGCCAGCCTTGACGCTCATGCCCATGGTGCTGCCGGCAGGCAGACCGGCCACATAGACTTTGACCGAGTAGCTGCCAGAGGCCACGTCGGCCGTACCTAGGTTCTCCACCAGGGCCGTCAGGTAGCTGGTTTGTCCCACCTTCAGGTTTCGCGGCACCGAGGCCATGGCAACCGTCAGGTCGTGGGCTCGCTGGTCGATGATGGTGAGGTGGTCGATGTAGATGACGTCGATGGTTGTCGACGTGGTGCCCTCGAAGGCTATCTGCACGAAGTCGTGGCCTGCGCAGCCCTCCAGGGGTATGAGGGCGCGTGTCCAGCGGCCCTTCAGACCCTCGTTGGTCAGGTCGATGGTGGTGAGCGTCTCGAAATCGCCGCCCTCCTTGGCCACCTTCACGACGAGGGGCTTGGCCCACGGCTCGGCGACATAGTAGAAGAATGAGAGCACGGGTGTCGTGGCAGTGCTCATTGCGATGTTGCCCGTGTGGCACATGGCGGTCTCGCCGCCCTCGATGGCGTTGAAGCAGAGCATGCCGCCGTCGCCGTCCTGCGGGAAACGCGAGTCAGCGATGGCCGACCATCGTGCATTCTTTGTGCGTACGTCAGTGCGCCAGTAGTGGGTCAGTTTTCCGTCGGCAAACGAGTCGGCAAAGGGCAGTTCATACTGCTCGCCGATGATGATGCTGTTCGACACGGTCTCAGAGCCCTGCCCCTGCGGCGAGACGGCCCTGACGTAGTACTGCATGAGTCCCTGTCCGTCGACGACGTAGTTCACGTTGACAGGCAGTCCCACGTTCTCATACTGTTTGCGCATCTCCTCCTCGGCCTGCAGCAGGAAGTCGAGGTCCACCTCGTCCTCGTAGGCTGTAGCAGTGAGTCCTGTGGCCGCTGCTTCCTTGACATGGAAGCGGCGCACCTCGTAGGTCATACCCTCAGTGGCTATGTGTCCGCCGTGGGCACCCTTGGTGGGAGCGTCCCAGGTGAGCGTGGCCTTGTGGGTGGCATAGTCGTAGACGAAGCGCAGGTTCTCCACCGGTCCGGGTACGTCCTGTCCCACGTAGACGGTGGCGGCAGCACTGAGTCCCTCGCCGTAGTCGTTGGCCGGCACCACGGTGTAGGTGTGGCTGCCGTCAGCCATACCCTCGTCAACATAGCTCAGCGTGGCCCCCACACCGGGGTTGTCTATCGTGGCTACCACCGCGTTGTCGCGCTTCACGGTCACCTTTGTGAGCTGCGTCAGCTGCTTGCCGCCCACGCTCACCGTCGGTGTGGTGAAGCTTACGGTCACCTTCTGTTCGCCTTCGCCATCGGCCACGGCCTGCAGGTCGGTCACGGCAGCCGGCACGTTCTGGTTGATAGTCTCTTCTACGCTGACGCTGTTCAGGTAGAGGCGGTTGCTGAAGGGGTCGTTGGTTGTGATGCACCGGAATCCGATGTAGTAGGTCCCCGACGTAGTGACGTTGATGATGGCCGAGTACTCCTGAGGCGACGTGGTGGTCACCTTCGTATCGAGCACAATGCGCGAGGAGAGGGCGAAGCCGTTCACCGACTTCTCAATCTGCACCCGCAGGGCCTCACTGCCGGCCTGGTCGACGCTGGCCTTGAAGACCAGCTTGTAGGTCTTCGAGGCGTCGAGCTTCAGCCCCGGCGTTATGAGCAGGTCGTCGGCGTCATAGTCACGTGGACAGCTGGCGACCAGCAGCAAGTCGTCATACTGCCAGGTCTGTCCGTCCTCGTTGTTGTCCAGGACAGTGTACTTTTCAAACTGAGCCACTGTCGAGAAGTCGTTGTCAAGCAGCGTCTGAGCCGACATGGCGGCAACGGCTAACAGCATAAGTAGTGCAACAAATGGGCGTTTCATAATAGATTCTTTTTTTATTTATTGTTAATGATTATTTTCTTTCCGTCCTTCACATAGAGGCCGTTGTGGGCGGGAGCCGTGAGTCGGCGTCCGTCGGGAGAGTACCACTGGCCACGCTGCTGCGCCGGCGTCTCCACCTGGCGGATGCCGCTGAGGTTGCCGATGCGCGTCTGCGTCGTGTTGAGCACGCTGCCCGTAGGATAGCCGCTGCCTGTGGGGGCTTGGGCGGTGATGAAGCACACCACGCGCAGGTTGTCGGTATCCCACTCTGGTTGCAGTCCGGCAGTGGTGGAGTAGCTCAGCGTTGTCCTGTCGCCGGTCGTGGTCCATGTGGGCAGGGCGCCGCGTATGGAGGTCACCATCTGCCGCAGAATGTTGTCGTGCCGCTTCTTGTTCGTGTCGCCAGCCTGCACCCCCTCTGCCAGCACCTGGTCCTCGACGATGTAGACGTGGAGGGCTGCGCGCGGGAAGAGTTCGCAGAAGAAGTCCTTGCCCTCGCCGCTGACCGTGATTGAGAGTTGCCCGTCGCTGACGGAGGCCACAGCCGTGAGCTGCACCAGGGCGGGCATGGAGACGGCGTAGTCGAAAATGCCGTTCACCTCTTCGGCCGAGTAGTTGCCGATGGTGAAGGCCGCCGTCTCACCCTCGTTGAAGGCAGTACGGTCGAGCAGGATGTAGGGATTGCCGTTCACGCCGAAGCGGGTGAGCGGGCGCTCTGCGTCGAGCGTGAACTCATCGTCATGATAGCCCACATGATGGGCCACCCAGACGGCGTCGGAGCGGTGCTCCATGACCTCCTCGAGCTTCGCATCGTCGCGCGGACAGTTCACGCAGGGTAGCGACGTGAAGTGCTCCAGCAGCATGGTGCGGGCATAGGCTGTGGCGTAGACATAGATGGTAGAGGTCATGGCGCCCTGGTCCTCGCCCACGGCCACCTTCACCTCGTGCCTGCCCTCGGTGAGTCCTTCGAGGCTGAGCTCCCGCGTGAAGCTGAGCACCTCGTCGGGGCGCAGCAGTTGGTTGACACTCTGCGCGGCCACCTGCCGACCGTCGATGTAGTAGTTTAGCGTGAGGCCCTGCAGGTCGTCCTGTCCCAGGTTCTCCACCTCGCCGCTCACGACGGTGTGCTCCGTTGTCATGTAGGCATTCTTGTCAGTGGCCAGGCTGATGACGGTGGCGCCACGCTGCTGTAGCACGCCTTCAGCCACAGCCTGGATGTAGAGTCGGCCCAAGCCTTGTTCGTGGTAGTCGGCCCACTGGTTGCCTACGGCCAGCCACGACGAGAACTCGTTGCCCTCGCCGTAGGCCAGGATGCCCTCAAAGCCCTCGGGCTGCGTGGCGGTGTAGCCTATGTAGAGTTCGCTGCCGTCGACGATGAGTGGTTTGTTGAGCACCACCTCGTTCCATCCGTCATCGACATTGCTCACGCTCTGCACCACCGTCGAGCTGGCACCGAGCTGCGAGCGAATCCACACCGACACGTCATCAAAGCCTTTGCGCACGGCGAAGCGCAGCCGCGTGATGGTCATGTCCTTGTAGCGCATCATCGTGGTGCGTGGCAGACGTATGGCGGCCGAGATGCGGTTGCTGCCGGCGGCATCGATGCCCACAGGGTGCAGCACGTCGGCAAGTTCGTCGTCGCAATAGCCTATGTTTTGGCTGACGCTGGTTGAAGTCAGTGCGGTACGTGTCTGTGCGCTGGCTGCCAGACAGCATAGCGACACGAGTAGTAGTAATTGTCTGGTTATCTTCATACGCTTTTGTGAGGAAATAATTGTTTTCAAGGGCGCAAAGATAACTATTTATTTCTTAATCACCAAATATTTATTTCATTTTGTTAAATATCTCTTTTATTTCTGTTCGGTGTCACGCATATTTGTTGTATGTATATTTAATTGTAGCCCACAATGAAAATAATATCCATTTTTCTTGCTAAAAATTTTTTTATTTTCTTTTTTTTATTTATCTTTGCGACGTTTTTGATTTATATACACTATTAGACTTTTATTTTTAACCCTATTATATTTTATGAGAAAAGAGCTATCATTGCTATTGATGTTTTGGTTGCTAAGTATTGGTGTCGCCTCGGCCCAGACCAAGGTGTCAGGTACTGTGGTTGAGCCAGACGGAGAGCCGGCCATCGGTGCCACGGTGCAGGTGGAGGGCGAGAAAGGTGGAACGGCCACTGATATCAATGGTCATTTCACCATCGACGTGCCTGCAGGCAGGAAGCTGGTGTTCAGTTATCTGGGCATGGTTACGCAGACGCTACAACCCAAGAACGGCATGCGTGTGACGTTGCAGCCCGATCAGGCTATTCAGGTGGAGGAAGTTGTCGTCACCGGTATGGTGAAGACCGACAAGCGGCTCTTCACCGGGTCGACAACTAAGATTGATGCTTCCGATGCCAAAATCGACGGTGTGGCCGATGTGAGCCGTGCCCTCGAGGGTCGCGCGGCTGGTGTCAGTGTTCAGAATGTCAGTGGCACGTTCGGCGCTGCGCCGAAGATTCGTGTGCGTGGTGCCACCAGTATTTACGGCTCGTCGAAACCCCTGTGGGTGGTCGATGGCGTCATCATGGAGGACGTTGTCGAGGTGTCGGCCGACGACCTCAGCTCAGGCGATGCCAACACGCTCATTTCGAGTGCCATCGCCGGACTGAACTCTGACGACATCGAGTCGTTCCAGATTTTGAAAGACGGCTCCGCCACCTCTATATATGGTGCGCGCGCAATGGCCGGTGTGATTGTCGTCACTACCAAGCGAGGCAAGGCCGGACAGAACCGCATCAGCTACACGGGCGAGTACACCATGCGCCTGAAGCCCAGCTACTCCACGTTCAACATCATGAACTCGCAAGATCAGGTGAGCGTCTATCAGGAGCTGCAGCAGAAAGGCTACCTGAACTACGCCGAGACGGCCAATGCGTCAGAGACCGGTATCTACGGCAAGATGTATCAGATGATGTCGGAGTACAACCCCGTGACGGGCACCTTCGCCCTGAACAACACGCCTGAAGACATAGCCCGCTATCTCAGGGCAGCCGAGTACAGGAATACCGACTGGTTCGACCTGCTTTTCAAGAACAGCATACAGCACACCCACTCCGTGTCTATGTCGGGCGGTTCGGAGAAAGCTCAGTACTACGCCTCCGTGTCGGCCATGATGGACCCCGGCTGGACCAAGCGCTCCAATGTGGAGCGTTACACGGCCAACGTGAACACCTCGTTCAATATCTCCAAGCAGCTCAACTTCGCGGTTATCTCGAGTGCCTCCTACCGCAACCAGGAAGCACCGGGCACCCTGTCGCAGGTCACTGATGCCGTTCAGGGCACCGTCTCGCGCTCTTTCGACATCAACCCCTACAGCTATGCGCTCAATTCGAGCCGGGCTCTCGACCCCGATGCCTATTACACGCGCAACTATGCCCCCTTCAACATATTCAGCGAGCTCGACAACAACTACATCGACCTCAACGTCACCGACTTCCGCCTGCAGGGCAGACTGACCTACAAGCCCCTCAAGAAGGTGGAACTCACGGCACTGGGAGCAGTGAAATACTCGTCGACGACACAAGAACACTACGTTCTCGACAACTCCAATCAGGCCATGGCCTACCGCGCCATGGATACGTCGACCATACGCGAACAGAACCGCTATCTCTACCGCGACCCCGACAACATCTTCGCGCTGCCTGTGTCGATACTCGAGAACGGCGGATTCCTGGAGCGCACCGACAACTCCATGTTCGGCTACGACTTCCGTGCGTCGGCGGCCTATAACGACGTGTTCAACGACACACACATCGTGAATGCCTATGGCGGTATGGAAATCAACTACATCAACCGCCACGGCACGTGGAACCGCGACTGGGGCTTGCTCTTCGAGGATGGCGAAATATCCGACCTTAACTACTTGGCGTTCAAACAGATGGCCGAGCGAAATAACAGCTACTACACCCTCACGAACACGCGTGAGCGCTCTGCCGCCTTCTTTGCCAATGCCACCTATTCCTACAAGGGACGCTACACCGTCAACGGCACCTACCGCTACGAGGGCACCAACCGGCTGGGGCGTGCCCGCTCGGCCCGCTGGCTGCCTACGTGGAACATCTCGGCGGCATGGAACGTTCACGAAGAGGAATGGTTCACACAGTTGGAGAATGTCCTCTCTAACCTTACTCTGAAGGCCTCCTACTCACTCACGGCCGACCGCGGTCCTGCCAGCGTCACCAACTCGACCAACATCTTCGGACCCTACAACCCGTGGCGCCCCTTTACCACCGTGAAGGAGACGGGCATAGAACTGTGGCAACCTGCCAATGTCAACCTGACGTACGAGAAGAAACACGAGCTCAACCTCGGGCTGGAGGCAGGATTCCTGCACAACCGTATCAACCTGACCTTCGACTGGTACAGGCGCAACAATTTCGACCTCATCGGTGCGGCCGTCGCCACTGGCTACAGTGCCGGCATGCAGCAGTACTCCAACGTTGCCGAGATGAAGTCGAGCGGCGTGGAGGTCAGTCTCTCGACGGTCAACATCAAGAGGGATGACTTCTCGTGGAGCACCAGCTTCGTCTACTCTCACACCAGCAACGAGGTGACACGCCTGAAGTCGGTGGAGCGTCTCATCGACCTGGTGGCCGGCAGTGGCTTCACCACCGAGGGCTACCCCGTGCGCAGCATTTTCTCCATCCCCTTTGCAGGGCTCAACAAGGAGGGCCTGCCCACCTTCCGCGTCAGCAACGGCGCCATCACCACCACGGGCATCTACTTCCAGGAGAGCGACCCCAAGGAACTGGCCTTCCTCAGGTTCTCGGGCAGCGCCGAGCCCACCGACATGGGGTCGCTGGGCAACATACTGAGGTACAAGGGGCTGACGCTCAACCTCTTCCTTACCTATTCGTTTGGCAATGTCATCCGTCTTGACCCCTTCTTCTCCAACCGCTACGACGACCTGCGGGCCATGCCTAAGGAGATGCGCAACCGCTGGATGGTGCCCGGCGACGAGCTGAAGACCGATATCCCCGTCATTGCCAGCACGCGCCAGAACCGCAACGACACCAACCTGGGCTATGCCTACTCGGCCTACAACTACTCCACGGCCCGCATTGCCAAGGGCGACTTCATCCGCATGAAGGAGGTCTCGCTGGCTTACGACTTCCCCAAGCCAATGATTGCAAGTCTGGGGTTGCAGACCCTCGGGCTGAAACTGCAGGCTACGAATCTCTTCCTCATCTATGCAGACAAGAAGTTGAACGGCCAAGACCCGGAGTTCACCAATGCCGGCGGTGTGGCGGTGCCTATGCCGAAGCAGTTCACGCTCACGCTGAGGTTGGGAATATAAGTGTTGAAGCATTCTCTCTTTGCTACGATTTTTTTTATTTTTGAATTTTGAATTGCGATTAAAATAATATGAAGAAAAAAATAAAATATCTGCTGTATGTGCTGACTGCTCTCCCGCTTGGGGGAGTGAGTGGGGGCCTGCTCTCGGCTTGCGACAGCTATCTCGACGAGCTGCCCGACAACCGCACGGAGATTACCACCGAGAAAAAGGTGACCGGACTGCTCACCTCAGCCTATCCCACTAACGACCCTCTGCTCGTGGCCGAGTTCTCGTCGGACAATATCGACAGCTATGGCGCCTCGAATCCTAACACAAACCGATTCGTCGATCAGGTCTACGCGTGGATGGACGTCACCGAGGCCGACAACCAAAGCCCGGAGCACTTCTGGGAAGACTGCTACGTGCGCATCGCCACCGCCAACCTGGCCCTCGAAGCCATCGAGGAGATGGGAGGCCCCGTCACCCAGGCCCTGCAGGAAGCTAAAGGCGAGGCCCTGCTCTGCCGGGCCTATGCCCAGTTTATGTTGGTCAACCTCTTTGCCCAGGCTTACAACAGCGTGACCAGCGACAAGGACCTCGGCGTGGTCTACATGACCCGCTCGGCCGCGACGCTCGACGAGAACCCCGACCGCCCCACCGTGGCCGAGAACTACGCCCAGATAGACCGCGACATCCAGGAGGCCCTGCCCCTGATATCGTCAAACTACAAGGTGCCTAAGTACCACTTCAACCAGCGTGCCGCCTATGCCTTTGCTGCCCGCTTCTATCTCTACTACGAGCAGTGGGACAAGGCCATCGACTATGCCACACGCTGTCTCGGCAGCACGCCGGCGGCACAGCTGCGCGACTGGGACTATATGGCCACGATGACGCAGGACTACAATGCCGTCACGCAGCATTATGTGGATGCTTCGCTCAACTGCAACCTGCTGTTGCTCACCAGCTACAGCTACATGGGAATCGTCTTCGGCCCCTACAGGTTCCTCTCGCGCTACAGCCACGGCAAGTACCTGGCGCAGCATGAGGACGGTGAGGCCGGGAACATCTGGGGCACGGCGCCCCTCTATCAGGAGATGGCCACTTACTCGGCCACCAACCTCGACAAGACTATCTTCTGGAAGCTCCCCTACATGTTTGAGTACCGCGATGCCGTGTCGGGCACGGGCTACTATCGCACCGTCTATCCCGCCTTCACCGCCGACGAGTGCCTGCTCAACCGTGCCGAAGCCTACGTCATGACCGGCCAATACGACAAGGCGGCCGCCGACCTGACAATGTGGATGCAGAACTTCGTGCAGACCAGACTGGTGCTGACGCCGGCCTACATCCAGCAGTTCTACAACCTGTGCGACTACTCCTACAGCGACGCCCAGGGCATCAGCTCTACCATCAAGAAGCACCTGAACCCCAAGTTCGACATTGGTGACGAGGGTGGCATGACTGAGTGCATGCTGCAGTGTGTGCTCGGCTTCCGCCGCATTGAGACGCTGCAGACCGGCATGCGCTGGTACGACGTGAAGCGCTATGGCATTGAGATTGTCCGCAGGGAGATTAATGCCAGCGGCATCCCTGAGAGGCGCACCGATGTGTTGAGGGTCGACGACCCGCGCCGCGCCATCCAGATTCCGCTGCGTGCCCGCGATGCCGGCGTGAAGCCCAACCCGAGAGAAAAGTAAATAGTAATTAAGTGACAAAACTAATATAGGATTAAGGTATGATCAGACTAAGAAATATCTTCTTCTCATGTTGCGCGTGTTGTGGTTTGGCCGCAACCCTCGTGGCCTGCTCTGAAGACGAGCTGAGCAGCCAGAGCGTGGTGAAGGTCGACCAGGTGGAATATACTCCCTTCGACTATTGGCTGCAGCGCAACTATGTGGCTCCCTATAACATTGCCTTCAAGTATCGCTATGAGGATAATGAGAGCGACATGAACTACTACACCGTGCCGGCACGCTACGAGTCGGCCATCATCCTGGCTCACATCGTGAAGTACATGTGCCTGGAGGCCTATGATGAGGCCGGCAGCATCACCTTCACCCGCAGCTACTTCCCCAAACTCATTTTCACCATCGGCGAGTGGGAGTACCAGAACAACGGCACCTACATCCTCGGTACGGCCGAGGGAGGGCGCAAGATTCTGCTCTCGGGAGCCAACTACGTCGAGCAGTACATGAAGAGTGGCGACGAGCTCAACCACTACTACCTCAAGACCGTTCACCACGAGTTTACACACATCCTGAACCAGACGAAGGACTACTCGGCCGACTACCAGCTCATCACTGGCTCGGGCTATGTGGCCGACAAGTGGAGCACCGAGAGCTACAGCACTGGCTACCTGCAGCGGGGCTTTATCACCAGCTATGCGCAGCACAGCCCCGACGAGGACTTCGCCGAGATGCTCTCCACCTACGTGTGCAACAGTGAGAAACGCTGGCAGACGTGGCTCGACCAGGCTGGCGATATGGGGGCACGCTCCATCTCTGCCAAGCTCGACATCGTGAAAGACTACATGCTCACCGCCTTCGGCATCGACCTGTCCCGTCTTCGTGAGGCCATACAGCGCCGGCAGCGCGACATCGTCGCCGGGCGCATCGACCTCACCGACCTTTCCAACTGAGAATCATCAACCGGAGTTTTAACAGCAACATGACAACAATGATCAGACATAACAATATCCTGCGTTCCTGCCTTGTGGCCTTGGCGGCTGCCACGGCACTCACCTCCTGTCTGAAAGACCAGGAAGACTATTTCGACACGCCGGCCTCCGAGCGGCTGCAGAACAAGATTGAACAGGTGAAGCAGACGCTGCGCAGCAGTCCCTACGGGTGGGAGTTTGAGTACTACCCCGGCAGCGAGCTGGCCTATGGCGGCATTGTCTACACCGTGCGCTTCGATTCGCTCACGGCCACTGTGGGCTGCTCGCTCATGCCCGACAGCACTGAGACCACCTTCTATCGCGTTATCAACGACAACGGGCCGGTGCTGACTTTCGACACCTACAACCGCCTGCTGCACTATTTCTCTACTCCCAGCACCGGTGAATACGAAGCCAAGGGCGGTGAGTTCGAGTTTGTCGTCAACGACGTGACCGACACGCTCATCACGCTCTATGGCAAGAAGACCCGCAACACCATGTATCTGCGGCGATTCACGCACAGCGCCGACGACTATGCCGCCAAGACCGTCGCCATGTACGACAGTATCGCGGCAGGGTTCACCGGCACCGTCGGCGGCACGCCGGTGGAGGGGCGCCTCAGCATCATGGACAAACAGCTGACGGTCGATGCAGCCGGCGTCACTGCCACCGTGCCCTTTGCCTTCACCGACAGGGGCATACATCTCTACCGGCCGCTGTCAATCGGCGGCGTGACTGTGCAGACGCTGGCTTACGACATCCGGTCAGACCGCTTCACGTGTCTCGACCCGGGAGCTCACGATGTGGAGCTCCACGGCGTGCCGTCGCCAGACGGCGTGGTGCGCTTTGCCGACTATGCGGGCAAATACACCCTGCGCTACAGCGGACGGACGACGGTCAGCGTCACGCTGGTACCCAGTCGTATGGACGGCACTTACAGACTGCGTGGCCTGAGCCCAAAGTTCGAGCTGGTGCTCAACTACGACCGCGAGACGGGCAACCTGACGCTGGCCCCCCAGATAGTGGGCGACATCAACGGCGCCTCCGTCTATCTGCTCACCTTCAGCTCGACGACAGGCAGGGTGTGGCTCAATGATGCTGCCTCGCTCACCCTCACCTGGAACAAGAGTATAGCACGTGTGGCCTACCAGTTCTCGGCCACCAACCCCGACCTCTACCCGTGCGACTCGGCCATCCTCTACATGATTTACTACGACGAGGAAGGCAATGCCTCGGCTAAGGCTGTCACCGACCCGGAATGGCTCGTCAACGGCTCGGCGATGCTCACCGCCCTGACCTCCCTGCAGCGACAGAACAGATAATCACACCCTCTATACAACAGAATGAACATCATGAACAGAATAACATCACTCATCAGTGTCATCATGGCGGTATGTGCCGTGCTGACCACGTTCACGGCTTGTCACGACGACGATAACGGCGTGACGGCCGACGAGACGCTGACCATCGTCAGGAGTAATCTTGTCTTTGAGCCCCAGGCCGCTACCGGCTCTGTGGAAGTGCTGGCCGAAGGCCCCGTCGTGGCCGAGTTGAACAGCAACTGGTGCACGGCCTCGGTCAGCCATAACGTAGTGACTGTCAGCGTCGCCGCCAACGACAGCTACGAGGGGCGCACGGCCCTGCTCACCATCAGGGCCGACGGCGCCAGTGTCAGGGTGCCGGTGCAGCAACGCGGCGTGGCGCTGGGCACACTCAGCGTTGAGGCCGACCACATAGGCAATGCCGGCGGGCGGCTGGCCTACTTCCTGCATACCGACCTGCCCTTCACCCTCACCACTGAAGACGAGTGGCTTCATCCGCGACTCGAGGGCGACAGCCTTGTCATCGACGTCGACCGCAACGCCTCCCGCTTCCTGCGCCGTGGTGTGGTCGACTACGAGTGCAACGGCATCGGCGGCCATATTGACATCACGCAGTACGACCTCAGTCTTATTCTCGGCGAATACTACTTCGGCGGCAACATGCAGGGGGCACCGACGGGCTTCCGCTTCCACCTGACGGAGGTCGACGGACAGTTCTACATGACCTTCTTCACCATGGAGGATTGGAGCCGCAGCCCCATACCCATAGACTTCGACCCCGACCGCTGCATACTGACTTTCCGCAGCGGCACCGTCATCTATTTTGACGACAATGCCACCTACGCCTTCTACTTCTTCGACGACAACGGAAGGGTTGTCCAGTCGGAGAGGGCTACCATGAAGGCCGAGCTCTACTACAACCCCTTCGCCTTCGAGTCGACGGGCTCTCACTATGCCACGCTCGAAGATGGCGGCACGTGGTCTGATGCCCATCTCTCGGGCTTCGTCATCTACATGCTCTCCTCGTTCATCCAGACGCAGATTGTGCAGCTCTCGCATCCCTACATCGTGAGGCTCGGACCGATTGGCTCGAATTAGGAGTGAGAAATTAGTAAATGAGTAATTAGGAATGATGAAACAAATGAATAAACCAATGACACATTACAACGACGACGGCCTGATGGGGCGGGGCACACGGCTGCTCGCCGTGCTCTGCCTGCTGGCACTGTTGCCGCTGGCCACCTACGGACAACAGCGGTGGTGGGGCTACTATGCTGACAGCGCACAGCCTTCCTACATGGGCACGCAGACCGCCGAGACCTACACCTGTGGCGCTCAGTTCTTTGCATCGCGGACCGTTCTCAACGGTGCCACCATCCACGGCGTGCGCTTCTGTCTGCGCAACAAGAGCAACATCTCCGACGTGAAGGTGTGGCTCTCCACCACGCAGCCTGCCTCGGCTGATGCCGCCGACATCATGGTGGTCAGCGTGCCGCAGGAGCAGCTGGCCGACTTCGACACCGACCAGCAGATGACGGAGGTGACGCTGCCGGAGACCTACTCCTTCAGTGGCAGAAACATCTACGTGGGCTACAGTTTCAAGGTGGGAAGCGCCAAGACCGAGGCCGACAGGCTGCCCGTGGTCTGTGCGGGCAAGGGCAACGGCACGGCAGGCAACTTCTGGATTCGCACGACGAAGACGCTGTTGTCGTGGAACGACATGAGCTCGCGCAACGGCGCGCTGGCCCTGCAGTTGCTCGTGAGCAACCCCTCGCTGACGGCCGATGCTGTCGAGCCCGACGGCCTGGACCGCCTGGTCGGCGTGGCGGGTGCTGAGGCGTCTGCCGATGTCATGCTGACGGCCGTCGGTCTCAACGAGGTGCGCAGCATCGACTATGTCGTCACCGTCGGCACCCGGCAGATGGCCGAGTGTCACTATGACCTGCCCGTCGCCATCTGGACACCCGGCCACACGGCCGTCGTGCCTGTCAGCTTCGACCTGCCCGCCGCCACCGGCGCTACTGACTATGCCGTCCGCGTGACCAGAGTGAACGGCAACAGCAACGCCGCCACCCAGCCGCTGACGTCCGGACAGCTCATCGTGGTCGACCAGCTGGGACACCGCCGCTCCGTCGTCGAGGAGTACACCGGCACGTGGTGCGTCAACTGTCCGCGCGGCATCGTCGGGATGTCTAACCTCCACAGGCAGTTTGCCGACGACTTCATCGGCATTGCCGTCCACACCAACAACGGAGCCACCAAAGACCCCATGTACCTGGCCGCCTATAGTCCGCTCATCCCGCCGGCCGTGCCCCGCTGTCAGATTGACCGTGCGCTGTGGTGCGACCCCTATATGGGGCTGGTGGCCGACTACCACTACCACCTCGACGATGCCTATCGGCTCATGCTCAGCCGTCCCACTGAGGCCGACCTGACGCTCGAAGCCCGTTGGACTGACGAGGGCCGGACGCAGCTGCAGCTGACGGCACATCCGACATTCTATTTCGACGGCAGCGGCGACGACTATGCGCTGGCCTTCGTCGTACTGGCCGACAGCCTCTGTGGCACCACCAAGGAGTGGTGGCAGGCCAACGGCGAGGCGGGCAGCAAGACCTATCCCGACAGCGACATGGACCGCTTCCGCAATGCCTCCGACCCCGTGAAGGACATCGTCTTCGACCATGTCCCCATAGCGGCACAGGGCATTGCCGACGGTATCAGCGGCAGCGTAGAGCAGTCGCTCGTCAGCGGCGTGGAGCAGTCGTTCACCGCCACCTTCGACCTCTCGCAGAACACCCTTGTGCAGGATAAGGACCGGCTCTCGGCCGTCGCCCTGCTGCTCAGCAGGTCGTCAGGACAGGTGGTGAACGCAGCCATGACTGCCGTCGGTTCCGGAGCTGGGGTGCATGCCGTCGAGGGTCTGACAGCTCGCCCCGCGTCGTGGTTCACCGCCGATGGACGCCGCGTGGCTTCTCCGTCGCGTCCCGGCATCTATATCAAGAACAACAAAAAACTCATTATTAAATAAAAGAAAGGACCTTTTTATGAAAAAGAATCTTACCCACATGCTGACCGCTCTGGCCCTGTTTCTGGCCCTTCCGTTCACCGCTGTAGCGCAGGACATCGAACTGCAAGGCTACACCAATGTATTCATCCGTGTGAAAGCCGCTTTCGAGGGGTCCGGCAAGGTGTCGGTGACCCCGCCGACAGGAGGCCTTGAGACCTACAAGGAGACTGTCGACTTCAAGAAGACGCTGCCCGTCGCCCTCGACATGGTCTACTTCAACGTGAAGTGCCGTGCCAGCAACGGCTACACCTTTGCCGGCCTTTACATCGACGACGGCGACGGTGTCTTCGACATCACCAAGGATGCCCTCGAGTCTACCAGCGAGAGTGGCCTGCTCTTTGTGCCGCTTTCCACGCTCGGCTTCGCCGACAACTACACGCCTTACCCCACTGAGGCCGAGGCCCAGATGGCCGAGATGCCCAGTGAGCCGCAGGCTGTCGTCTTCGCCTACTTCTCCAACGGTGCCACCGTCGCTGTAGACAACTATCAGGAGCACTGCGGCACCGTGGAGATTAGCAATCCCATCAACACCGTCGGCGACGTGGTCACCGTCAAGGCCATCCCTGCCGAGGGCTATCAGTTTGAGTACTGGAAGACCGCCTTCGGCTCACAGTGGGGCGCGCCCAATCCCGACACGTCTGTCAGCCACGACGCTGAGTGGACCTTCACCGTGAAGGGTGGCGAGCGCTACTATGCCTATTTCTCGGCTGTCGATGCCCCCGTGCTGCAATTCCCCGAAGAGGGAGGCTGGATGGTAGGGGCTTTCACCAAGAACTGGATTATGCACGAGCAGTCGCAGGGCACTTCCTACTGTCTGGTGCTGTCTGACATCGTGACCAACGATGCTCTGCAGTCCTACATCAACCTCGACGACGACGATGCCAAGTTCGACAACGTCCACCAGTTCAGCAATGCCATGCGGGGCTATGGCAACCGTGCCTCGCTCGTCTACGGCAAGGGCACCGTGCGCTTCACCCATTATATCCCGGGCGTGGGCTTCGACCGTCGCGACAACATCCTCGAGTGGAGCGGCTCCAAGCCCTACACCATCACCGACAAGGACAACGCCATGGGCTATCATGTCTACGCCTTCCTCCCCGACAGGGAAGCCTTCGTAAAAATCGGTACCACCGACAACTACGAGGAGGAGTACACCACCAGTGTCACCGTGCCTGCCAACACCTGCTATCTCTGCCTTGAGGGCTTCGACCTGGCCGACCCACAGACGGGCTATATCCCGCAGGTCATAGGCCTCACTCCCGATGCTTTCGACAAGGCTGTGGCCGGCGTCGAGGAGGTGGCGGCTTCACGCCCAGCCGGACGCCAGCCGGTGTTCGACCTCATGGGACGCCAGATGGGCGACACGCCTGTCAAGGGACTCTACATCAAGGATGGCAAAAAGATTATTATTAAATAATTATCAATTTATTTGGTCGTTTCGGGATATTTTATTATCTTTGTGACCTGAAAAAATGAGAAATTATAAGTAATTAATCAGAATTGTCTCATAATGGAACATTCATCAAATTTGTACATCTACTTACAAAAATAACATTTATTAATAACTAAAACCAATGCTTATGAAAAAAGTTCTATCTTTGCTGTCCCTGCTGACGGTAGTCGTCATGGGGATGTATGCGCAGAATGCTGAAGACGAAGGCTCTGTAGTCATCGACATGAGTGGAGCCGTGACCGCTGACGACGGCTTCCTGAAGACCTTCTGCAGCACCGTCGACCTCGATTTCAGTGCCGTCGATGGCATCAAGGCCTATGTGGGCACCAAGAACTTCGACACCTACAACTCCGTGCAGAGCGTCACGCTGCGTCCCATCGACGTGGTGCCCGCCGGGACGGGCGTCGTTCTGAAGTCGGTGGAGGGCAAAACCTACACCATCCCCGTGCCTGAGTTCGTCGTTCCCGAGGAGTTCAGCAACGACCTCGTGGGAGTTGCTGCCGACGTAGACATCTACGACGCCGTGAAGACCAACTACTGGAACGAGTTCGAGTCGGGCCCCTCACTGCTTGCCCGCAAGAACGTCACCGACTACGACTATACCACTGGCGAGTACGTCACCATCGACGCCCTGGGCTTCTTCCCAGCCGACAAGCCTGCTGCTGCCGGCACCGACTTCATCAAGGCTGGCGATGCCTATCTGCCCATCGGCGACGGTGAGTGGGACTCCTGGACATACACCTTCCTGAAGCTTGTCTTCACCGATGCTGAGGTGGCTGCCTACAACAACATCGCCGAGCTCACGGCCCTGCCCGTAGAGCCCAGCCCCGACGGCACGCCCGCCACGCTCAATATGCAGTACACGGCCGACGTCACATGGACCAACGGCAGCTACATGGCTGTGCAGGACTACACCGGCGGTATCTTCATGGAGGTGCCCGAGGGCGTCAGCGTCAAGGCTGGCGACATCCTTTCCGGCTCCTTCACGGGTAAGTACGAGAACGTGCTCTATCCCTTCCTCTTCGTCTCGCCCCTCACCGATGGCAGCACCCTGATGGTGCTCAATGGCGACGGCGCACCCGAGCCGAAGGCTGTGGCCCTGGATGCTGCCTACGAGGCTGACAACATCATGCGCTACGTGAAAATCAGCGACCTCAGCGTGCGCGTAGAGAAAGGCAATTATGGCAGTTCTGACTTCTACCTCTACAATGCCGACGGCACCGAGGTCTACCTCAACAATGCCTTCAGCGCTGTCTACGACGTGCTCCAAAACGTGGAAGACGGCGACCAGTTCGAGGAGGTTGTGGGCTATGCCTTCATCGTCCCCGATGGCAGCCCCTACCTGCTGTATAACTACGACAAGTATGAGTTCGTGCCCGTCAGCATGAAGAAGAAGGAGGCAGCTCCCGAGCTGCTCATTGCCGACTTCCAGGCATTGCCCGACAAGACGGAGAACACCCTGACGCTGAAAGATGCCCAGGTGAACCACGTCGACGAGGAAGGCATCATCTGCATTCAGGATGAGACGGGCGGCATGGTACTCTTTGTAGAAGGCCTCAACGTGAAGCAGGGCGACCGCCTCAATGGCACCCTCACCGGCATGCGCGTCCTCGACCCGCTCGGATTCGTTGCCCTCGAGCAGACTGAAGCTACCGACGTGTCTGCCGTTGAGGTCAGCGCCGGCGAGCTCGCAGTGAAAGAGGTGAGCATCAGCGAGGCCAAGGCCGAAGAGAACAGCATGCGCCTGGTGATGGTCAAGGGCGCCCGCTATGCCAACAACCTCTATGAGGCTGGCACGCGCACGTTCCAGGGCATCGAGAAGGATGGCGAGAAGATGATGCTCTTCGACGCTCTTGCCACGGGCTATCTCGACTGTCTGGGCAACGAGGTGGAGAGCGGCGACTTTGCCGGTCTGCCCATCGTCACCTCCGAGTTCGACACCTACGGTGTGACGGAGGCTGTGCTGATGCCTATCTTCGTTCCGGGCGATGTCACCACAGGCATCGACGGTGCCAAGGTGCAGGTGCAGAAGGGTGAGCTCTACAACCTCAACGGTGTGCGTGTGAACACCCCGCAGCGTGGCGTCTACATTCAGAATGGTCGCAAGGTAGTTTTCTAAGTGAGAAGTGAGAAATTATTTCCTGGTTCTCAAAGAAAAAAGGAAAAAGGCTTGGCCGATTCAAAAAAAAGAATTACCTTTGCACCCGCTTTTCGGAAAAACCGGAGCATTCGACGATGTGGCCGTTGTGATTAAGGCGGCAGAGCATCAGAAGAATGTATGAGCACAAAACATTAATCAAAACAATTAAAGCAATGTATTTAGATCAAGCTAAGAAGCAGGAGATTTTCACACAGTATGGTAAGTCGACGACTGACACGGGTTCGGCTGAGAGCCAGATTGCGCTGTTCACCTATCGCATCAAGCACCTCACCGAGCACCTGAAGCAGAACCACAAGGATTTTGCCACCGCCCGTTCGCTGACCAAGCTCGTAGGTCGTCGCCGCAAGATGCTGAAGTATCTCTACGAGAACGACATCACGCGCTATCGTGCCATCGTGAAGGCACTCGGCCTGCGTAAGTAAGTCTTCTGCGCGTAATACGCTAAATGAAAAAGAGGAGTGAGAGACGAAACAATCTCTCACTCCTCTTTTTTTATTTCTCATTTCTCATTTGATAACCACTTTCCTCCTCCCGTCGTTACGCTGCTCTATGACGAGGCCTCGGTGAGTGGGTGCGGCAGGCCGCCCGTCGGGGGTGAAGAGGTGGTGGGGCAGGGGAGCTGCCGTCGGTACCGTGCCGACAGAGGCGCCGGCATCCGTGGCGACGTGCCCCTTAGCGGCATTCACCACAAGCCCCGTCGACGGGTCGAGCAGCAGTGCCACGACGTGCAAGTGCTCACGCGACAGAGGCGTCAGGATGTCTTTCAGCGGGATGTCGTCAAGGGCAATGGTGCGGCGGTAGTGCTGTGTGGCGTCGGCCACCAGGGGCAGTGTGATGCTGCCGTCAATGCCGTTGTCGATACCGTCGACGTACACCGGCACGTGGTCGTAGCTCATCCTCATGCGCCGCTCACCCTTGGTAAACACGTCCATGTAGCTGTCCCACTCCGTGCTGCCCACGTAGGTGTTCACCTGCAGCCAGCTGTCGCCGTCGCCGGTGAGACTGTCGGCCGTCACCGTCAGGGCCAGGGTGTAGGGAGCCGTCGGGGCGTTATAGCGGAACGTTGTAGCCACGTCGGCCGCGATGGTCGTCATCGTCTCGTCCCACGAGGCCGTCACGCTCAGGTCGGCCACCGTCGGCACGGCCAGGGCATAGTCCACCAGACGGTCGGTCTGGAATGCCTTCACATACATATTCAGCCCCTGATAGGGGTCGCAGGCGATGGTGCGGTCGATGGCCGCCGACGGGTAGCCGTCGACGAAGCGCCTCTTCGCCTCGCTGCGGTCGTAGGCCTCCAGCGTCATCGGGTCGCCGTTGTGCACCGAGATGCCCACGAAGCGGTTGCCATAGATGCTGTCCAGCAGGTGCAGTCCCACGTCGCCGCGCGGACAGTTGGGGCACCACGTGCCCGTGTACTCCTCCATCACCGTCTGTCGCTGCGGCGTCTGGCTCAGCATGTAGACACAGCCCTCGGCCGTCGGCATAGGGCTCTCGTTGGGCTGGCCGTTCACCTTCGTCACCGTCACCGTGCAGTCGTAGCGCCCCGGCGTGGCGGGCATCGTGCTCTCTATTGCCACCTCCTGCCTGCCTTCCAGCTGGTCGATGGGCCTGAGCGTCATGTGGCGCTCCGGCTGGGGCTCCCCGTCGAAGCTCACCACGTAGTCGATGTTGCTCACCGGCTGCGTGCCCTGGCTCACGATGGTGGTCTGCAGCAGCAGTGTGTTGTCGGCGTCTGTCGTCGTGTAGAGCGTGCCCAGGGCGGTGGGCGCTGCCGCCTGCCCGCCGATGTTGGCACCGCTGACGCGCAGCTGCAGCGCCAGCGCACCGTAGGTGGCGTCGCACGCCTGCCAGTCGTAGTAGCAGGTGTAGCCGTTCTGCAGGGCCTCGCCGCCGCTGGTCACGGGGTGGCAGGGCGTCGCGGCCGTGCCCTCCAGCTCCAGCGTGTAGCCCACGTAGCAGTAGGCCCGCTTGTTGACCGAGGGCAGGATGTCCACCGGCGCGTCGAAGCTCACCTCGGTGTAGGCCTCGGCGGGGGTGGCGGCGTGGCTGACGTCGCTCAGCTGGCTCGGCGCAATCTCCTTCACGGCCATGTCGGGCCCGCTGTCGCCGTTCCATGCGAACGGCCGTGCCGTCACCCATATCCAGGCCTTCTTCACGGCTGTCTTGTCACCCACGAGGAAGCGCACGCCGTGGATGCGGCCGTCGCGCAGAATCTCGTTCGTCGGCATCAGTCTGACGCCGAAGTCGTGGCGCCCGTCAGTGGGGGTCAGGCTCTGCTGCCATGCCATGCCGGTTGTGGTCCAGAAGCCCCACCACGTCGTGTCTTCTGCCTTGCCTGGTGCGGTCACGAGCAGCATCAGCAGGCTGATATAAAGCAGTTTCTTCATAATTTATAGTATATTTGTTGGCAAAGATACGCATTTTTCCCGAAAAATTAGTAATTTTGCACCCGATTTTATCAACGGTGTTATAATTGGCAACGGTTTGACACGTTTTTTATGTATTAGGACAACAGATATGCAAGACATCAGAAACATCGCTATCATAGCGCACGTAGACCACGGTAAGACCACACTTGTTGACAAGATGATGCTCGCCGGCAATCTTTTTCGCGAGGGCCAGAACCTCTCCAACCAGGTGCTCGACGCCAACGACCTGGAGCGCGAGCGCGGCATCACCATCCTGTCGAAGAACGTATCCATCATGTGGAAGGGCGTCAAGATTAACATCATCGACACCCCGGGACACTCCGACTTCGGCGGCGAGGTGGAGCGCGTGCTCAACATGGCCGACGGCTGCCTGCTGCTCGTCGACGCCTTCGAGGGTCCCATGCCCCAGACGCGCTTCGTGCTGCAGAAGGCCCTGCAGATAGGTCTGAAGCCCATCGTGGTGGTCAACAAGGTCGACAAGCCCAACTGCCGCCCCGAGGAGGTCTACGAGATGGTGTTCGACCTGATGTTCTCGCTCAACGCCACCGAGGACCAGCTCGACTTCCCCGTCGTCTACGGCTCGGCCAAGAACGGCTGGATGGGCGAAGACTGGCGCAAGCCTACGGATAACATCACCTATCTGCTCGATAAGATTGTGGAGGTGATACCCGCCCCGAAGCAGATTGAGGGCACGCCGCAGATGCTCATCACCAGCCTCGACTTCTCCAGCTACACCGGGCGCATCGCCGTGGGCCGCGTGCACCGCGGACAGCTGCGCGACGGCCAGCAGGTGACCATCGCCCACCGCGACGGTACTCAGGAGAAGACGAAAATCAAGGAGCTGCACACCTTCGACGGCATGGGCCACCACCGCACCGACCAGATTGACTGCGGCGACATCTGCGCCGTCATCGGCTTGGAGCGCTTCGAGATTGGCGACACGCTCTGCGACCTTGAGAACCCCGAGCCCCTGCCGCCCATCGCCATCGATGAGCCTACCATGTCGATGCTCTTCACCATCAACGACTCGCCCTTCTTCGGCCGCGAGGGTAAGTTCGTCACCTCACGCCACATCAACGACCGCCTGATGCGCGAGCTCGAGAAGAACCTCGCCCTCCGCGTGGAGCCCTTCGAGGACTCCACCGACAAGTGGATTGTCTCCGGTCGTGGCGTGCTCCATCTCAGCGTGCTCATCGAGACCATGCGCCGCGAGGGCTACGAGCTGCAGGTGGGACAGCCGCAGGTGATATTCAAGGAGATCGGCGGACAGAAGTGCGAACCCATCGAGGAGCTCACCATCAACGTGCCCGAGGTGTTCGCCTCGAAGATGATCGACATGGTGACGCGCCGCAAGGGCGACCTCACGTCGATGGAGAGTCAGGGCGACCGCACCAACATCGAGTTTGAGATTCCTTCGCGCGGCATCATCGGTCTGCGCACCAATGTGCTGACGGCCAGTCAGGGCGAGGCCATCATGGCCCACCGCTTCAAGGAGTATCAGCCCTACCGCGGTGAGATAGAGCGCCGTGTCAACGGCTCGATGATTGCCCTCGAGACCGGCACCGCCTATGCCTACGCCATCGACAAGCTGCAGGACCGCGGCAAGTTCTTCATCGACCCCGGCGAGGAGGTCTACTATGGTCAGGTGGTAGGCGAGCATGTTCACGACAACGACCTCGTCATCAACGTCTGCAAGGCCAAGCAGCTCACCAACGTGCGTGCCTCCGGCAGCGACGAGAAGGCTCGTGTCATCCCCAAGGTCATCATGAGTCTCGAGGAGTGTCTTGAGTATATCAAGGAGGATGAGCTGGTGGAGGTCACTCCGAAGTCGATGCGCATGCGCAAGGTTATCCTCGACCACGACCAGCGCAAAAAGGCGAACCGGGCGTGAGGGAGTGATGAATGTTGAAAAACTATAGGTTATATCGGGGGGATGTTTCGGTCAACGAAGCATCCCCCCGATACGTTGATGCCCCCTTCCTTCTGCATGGGGGTGGACTTTAGATTTTGGACTTTAGATTTTGGACTTTAGATTTTGGACTTTAGACTTTGGACTTTGGACTTTAGACTTTGGACTTTGGACTTTGGACTTTAGACTTTAGACTTTAGACTTTAGACTTTAGACTTTAGACTTTGGACTTTAGACTTTGGACTTTAGACTTTAGACTTTTGTTTGGCTTTTCCTTTTTTTTAAATTCTGGCCGAAATTTATTCAATTTTGGCCGAAATTTATTCAATTTTGGCCGGAATCTGGTTTCGGCATGCGGAGGACGATGCATAGTTGTGCGCGAATATCAAGATGAAAAGTTTGCGAAAGTGTGTTAATTCTTGTTGAATACTGACAATTTGTCAACCAATTGACGCCACAATCCAACCATTTTGCTTAAATTTGCACCCAAATTTAAATCACTATGAATAAATAACTAAATTATCTATGAAAAGTTTTACTTTTGGGAAAAGAGGCATTGCTATGCTCTCTTTGGTAGCCTCCCTTTTCGTGGGGGGCACGAATGCTGCCTTTGCGCAGTATGAGGAGTCGTTCGAGAACGGAACGAACGGCTGGGCTTGTAAAGCGGAGTCTCCTAACAATGTTACTTCGGTCGGTACAGACTGGGGCTATGTTGGTACTCTGAGCAATTATTGGCTGAGTCCGACCTATTACCAAACAGGCAGTAGCGGCTTGTATAGCAAAGATAATGAAGGTAGTGACTTCGTTGTAACTCCCAAACTTGCTGCTGGTAAAATCTCCCTCTATGCAAAGAGCATAAGTGGCAAAAATACTGATGTTATCAAAGTCTACACTTGCGATGCAGATGGAGAAAATCGTGTTCAGATTTGGACAGAGAAAGGTGATCAGGGTAATTTACCAGCAAAGACAATGAAGCAGTTCTCTTTCAATATTGAAGAAGACTCTCATCTTGCAATTAGTTTAAGGGGTGTTGCCATTGACGACTTTGTTGCTGAAAATGGTTTAGCTGTTGCTGTAGAAGGTCCTCAACTCACTGTGAAGGATGGAGGTAAGAAAGTTAAGTCTCCTTATGACTTCGACTTCGGCCTTGCTACTGCTGGCGAAAAACACGAATTCGTTTTGGCAAACACTGGTACAGAGGCTTTTAACGTAAATGTTTCTGAGACTGGTAATTTCGGCGCAACTCTTTCTGCTACAAATATTCCTGTCGGCGGTGAAGTTACTCTTACTGTGACGATGCCTGCTACTACGGCCAATAGCGTTATTACTATTTCTTCCGAAGGTATTGAGCCTTTCGTTATTAATGTAGCTGGTACTGTGAAGGATCCTTCGAAGGTATTCATTGACTTTGCTGACGGTCAGATGCCTGCCGGTTGGGAGAATGTAATGATTGGATCCTGGGGCAACGGTTGGGAAATTGGTGAAGGCTATGCTAGACATGCTTCTTCCGGAACAAGTGATTATCTTGCAGCTCTGACTTCGCCGATGATGAAGTTTGCTGAAGGAGAAAAGCTTTTCTTCGATGTTGCCAAATATGGTACTTCTACTTTCAATACTTCGAAGGTGGTTCTTGAAACTTCTACCGATGGTAGCAACTGGACAGAGCTCTATACTGTTCCTGCTGATCAATTTGTTTATGGTGAGTGGAAGACTCAGAGTGTAGCTATGCCTGCTGGTTCTATGTATATCCGTTTCAATGGCGGTTACGCTTGCATTTCTAATATTTATGGTGGTGAGTATGATTCTGCCGCTCCCGATCCTACGCTGACCGTTTCTGAAAGTGATATCGACTTTGGCAAAGTGAATGCTGCTGCTGAGAAGACTTTCACCGTGACGAGCAATGTTGATACCGATGTGACTGTCACCATCGATGGTGACAATGTATTCACTGTTGACGCTCCTGCTACTCTGAAAGCTAATCAGGCTGCTACTGTAACCGTTAAGATGAATGCTACTGCCAATGGCGAATATGCTGCTGTTGTCACTGTGAAGGCTGGTGAACTCACTGAGATTGTCAATGTAGCTGGTCAGTTCAAGGCTGCAGGTGAGAAGTTCTATGAGGACTTCGAGAGCTATGCTACTGGTAAAGTGAAGGAGTCTGATCTTCCTGGATGGGAAAAAGATTTGACTGAAACTTCTAGCTCAAGTGAATATTATGGAAAGCTGAATTTCTATGATGGTAACTTGTATTATTACAGCGTTAATGACGAGTCTGTTTACGTTATTACTCCGAAACTCTATGTTAGTGGTACTGACGATGTCCTGACTATCAATGATTATTATCTTAAAGGTTCAAACGTTGCCAAAATCGCCGTCTCTTATTCGGCTGATAAAGAGAATTGGACTCAACTGAAGACTCTCTATCATTATGATATGGTTTCTTCGGGGTCGAAGACTCATACGTTCACAGGTGTTCCTGAAGGCAATTGGTTCGTGAAATTCGAGCTTTGCGATGCTGCTCTTTGCGATGTAGAAGGTTTCTCGACAACTCTTGCTACGGCTACTCTGAATCAGGCTGAGGCTGCTGTTTTGGAGAGGGGTGTTCAGGATGTCACTCTGAACTACACCATCGCCGAACGCAAATGGGGTACGATTGCCCTGCCGTTCGATGTTGAGGATGTGAAGACGCTCGGCGACGTGAAGGTTTACGAGTTCACTGGTTATGAGAATGGCGAGATTAAGCTTGAGGCATTGAAGAGCTATTCCAAGATGGAGGCTGGCAAGCCCTATGTGATTTATGCTAACGCTGCCATCAGCGAGGCTATCGAGCTGAACAACGTGAACATCACCGCTACTGAGGCTGCTGCCGTTGAGTTTAATGGCGCTAAGTTCCAGGCTACTTATGCTCCTCTGGCTGCCGGCTCAATGGATGGCAAGTATGGTGTCGCTCCCACTGGTAAGATTCAGAAGGGTTCGGCCAAGGCTTCGATGAAGGGCTTCCGTGGCTACTTCGAGCTGCCTGCCAATGCACAGAATGCCCGCCTGCTGATTAATGGTGAGGAAGTTACTGGCATCGAGGCTATCGAGAATGCTGAGTCGGCCGACGTGGTCTTCGACCTGCAGGGTCGCCGCGTGGCTCAGCCCACGAAGGGTCTCTACATCATCGGTGGTAAGAAGATGATGGTGAAGTAATAACGAGAGAGAAAAGAAACATTTTGACAATAACGTAAAATAACAACAACACGACAATGAACAAGAAAGCATATATCGTTCCTGAGATGAACGTGTTTCATATGGTGGCAGAGCCTGTGATGGCTGCAGCCTCCACGCTCGACCCTGAGAAAGACAATCAGGAAATCACACCCTCTGACGATGAGTACGATGGTGAGTTCGGCTCGCGCATGGGTAAGGGCGTTTGGGACGACGAAGACTAAGCATACCTTTTTCTTCAATTAAATAGCAAGGCCCCGCCTCTCCGGTTCATACCGGAAGGGCGGGAGCCTTTTTTTTGAGTGATGAATTCAGCACTCAACATTCATCATATCCTCTCCACGAAGCTGCGGGTGACGTGGAAGGAGCGGTCGGCCACCTGCGACCAGAAGTCGTGATACTGCTGGGCTTTGTTGTCGCGCAGGGGCACGTCGCTGATGACGCGAAACGAGATGAACGGCACCTTATTAATATAACACGTGTGCGCGATGGCAGCCGACTCCATGTCGACAGCCTTTGCCTCGGGGAAGTGGCCGACGATCTCGCGCATCTTCTCCTGCGAGTCAACAAACCAGTCGCCCGTGACGATGAGGCCGGAGTGGAGCGAAAAATGATGCGTGGCGAGCGAAGCGTCTGCTTCAATCGCCATCCTCAGTTCCTCACTCTTGCGGAGCAGGTAAGCGTCGGCCTTGAAGCGGGCGGGGAGCCCCTGCACCTGGCCATACTGCGTGCCGTGGTCGACGGCCGTGCCGCAGTAGACGTCGTGGTAGGCCAGCTCGCTGCTCACCACCACATCCTGCACCTCTATGTCGTCGCCGTTGCCGCCGGCGCATCCGCTGGAGATGATGCAGTCGGGCCGGAACTCGCTAATCATACGCTGTGCCCCGAGGGCCGCGTTCACCTTGCCGATGCCGCATTTGTCGATGCGCACATCCATACCCGCAAAGACCTGCTGCAGCTGCTGCAGCTCCTTGTCCATGGCTACAATTATTCCTATTTTCATGTCGATGTACTGTTTTTACGTGCAAAGGTACAAAATAAATCATAATTCATCGTTCATAATTCGCAAATTTTTCATAACTTTGCCGCCAAAACAAGAATACTTGCAAGTTATGAAAAATTTGAAAGCGTGGCTGCCCGACGTGGTGGCAGTCGTGTTGTTTGCCGTTCTGGCATTTGCCTATTTCTATCCCGCCGACATTGAGGGGCGCGTGTTGAACCAGGGAGACATCTCGGCCGGCATCGGTGCCGGCCATGAGCAGCAGGAGTACCTGCAGAAGACGGGCGAGCGCACCCGCTGGACCAACGCCCTCTTCTCGGGCATGCCCACCTACCAGATGGCCCCGTCGTATAAGAGCACCGACACGCTGTCGGTGGTAGAGAAAGCCTATCACCTGTGGCTGCCCGACAACGTGTGGCATCTCTTCGTCTACCTCCTGGGCTTCTATATCCTGCTGCGTGCCTTCGACTTCCGCCAGTCGCTGGCCGCGCTGGGCTCGGTGCTGTGGGCCTTCAGCACCTATTTCCTCATCATCATTGCCGCCGGCCACCTGTGGAAGGTGATGGCGCTGGCCTATCTGCCGCCCATGATAGGCGGCATGGTGCTGGCCTACAGGGGCAAATACCTGTGGGGCCTGGTGGTGACGGCGCTGTTTGCCGCCCTTGAGGTGCACGCCAACCACGTGCAGATGACCTATTACTATATGTTCATCATCCTCTTCATGGTCATTGCCTTCTTTGTAGAGGCCCTGCGCAGCCGCCAGCTGGCCCGCTTCGTGAAGGCCACCGGCGTGGTGGCGCTGGGCGCACTGATAGGCGTGCTCATCAACCTGTCGAACCTCTACCACACGTGGGAGTACTCGAAGGAGACCATGCGCGGCAAGAGCGAGCTGACCAAGGAGAACACCGCCGACCAGACCAGCAGCGGCCTGGAGCGCTCGTACATCACCGCCTACAGCTACGGCATCGGCGAGACATGGTCGCTGCTGGTGCCCAACGTGAAGGGCGGCACGTCGGCCCGCGTGCTCGGCGAGACAGCCCCCGCGAAGAAGGCCGGCGAGAGCCACTACTTCGACTTAGGCAACGGGCAGAGCGTGCCCTACAGCTATATGTTCAACCAGATGCCGCAGTACTGGGAGGAGAGCATGGAGGAAGGTGCCAACGGCACCATGGGCCCCGTCTATGTGGGCGCCTTCGTGGTGATGCTCTTCGTGCTGGGCCTGCTGGTGGTGCGCGGCCCGATGAAGTGGGCCCTGCTGGCAGCCACCGTGCTGAGCATCATGCTGGCCTGGGGTAAGCACTTCATGGGCCTGACCGACTTCTTCATCGACCACGTGCCGATGTACGCCAAGTTCCGGGCCGTGGAGTCGATACTCGTCATTGCCGAGTTCACCATCCCCTTGCTGGCCATGCTCGCCCTGCGCCAGGTGATGGAGCACCGTGAGCCCCCCATGGCCCGCAACATACTCATCGCCGCAGGCGTCACGGGCGGCATCTGCCTGCTCTTCGCCCTCATGCCCACGCTGTTCTTCAGCTTCACCACGCAGGCCGAGCAGACGCAGTTCGGCCAGATGCTGTCGCCCGACCAGGTGCAGCCCTTCCTGGCCACGCTGGCCGAGGTGCGCCGGCAGGTGTTCACCGCCGACTGCTGGCGGTCGCTCGTCGTCATACTCATCGGCACGGTGGCGCTGCTGCTCTACTGCGGCAACAAGCTGAAGATGGTGCCCACGGTGGCCCTCGTCGGCATAATCTGTCTCGTAGACCTCTGGCAGGTGAACAAGCGCTACCTGAACGACGAGATGTTTAAGCCCGTGAAGGAGCGCCAGCAGATACGCCCCGCCACCGAGGCCGACAAGCAAATCATGGCCGACACAGCCCTCGACTTCCGCGTGCTGAACCTGGCTCCCAACGTGTTCAACGAAAACGAGACCAGCTACTACCACAAGAGTGTGGGCGGCTATCATGCCGCCAAGCTGCGCCGCTACCAGGAGCTCATAGAGCGCTACATAGCCGCACAGCAGGAGGCCGCCCGGCAGGCCATCGTAGAGACCAACGGCAACCTTGCGGAGGCACGCGGCGACAGCCTGTGGCCCGTGCTGAACATGCTCAACACGAAATACTTCCTGATGGCCCAGCAGAACATACAGGTGGAGAACCCCTACGCACAGGGCAACGCCTGGTTTGTGGACCGCCTGGACTATGCTGACAATGCCAACCAGGAGCTCGACGCCCTGGCCGCGCTCAACCTGCGCCATGAGGCCGTGGCCGACCGCCAGTTTGCCGACGTCTTAGGCGAGGCGGCCCCTGCCGACACTGCTGCCACCGTGGTGCTCGAGAGCTATGAGCCCAACGAGCTGAAGTACACCGTGGAGAGCCGGAAAGGCGGCGTGGTGGTCTTCTCGGAGATATACTACCCCGGCTGGACGGCCACCATCGACGGACAGACGGCCGAGCTGGGCCGCGTGAACTACGTGCTGCGCGCCCTGCGCATGGAGCCGGGCCGCCACGAGGTGGTGCTGAGCTTCTTCCCCAAGTCAATCAGCCGCACCGAGACCATCGCCTATGTCGCCTTGGGCCTGCTGTTGCTGGCCGTCGTACTCCTGGCGGTGAGCATCGTGAGGAAGCGGCAGAAAGCATAACCGACATACACATTTGATACTATGAGAAGACTTGCAATAGCGCTGCTGACAGCCTGGAGCCTGCTGCTGCCGGCTATGGGGCACCCCAACGCCCTCGCCATGCAGCAGCAGCGGCCGCGCGTGGCGCTGGTGCTGAGCGGCGGCGGCGCCAAGGGCATGGCCCACATCGGCGTGCTCAAGGTGCTCGAACGCGCCGGCATACCCATCGACATCATCACCGGCACGAGCATGGGCAGCATCGTGGGCGGGCTCTATGCCTGCGGCAACAAGGCCGCACGGCTCGACTCGCTGGTGAGGGCACAGGACTGGACGTATGTGCTCTCAGACCGTGAGGACCTGAGCCACCAGAGCCTGCACGAGCGCGAGAAGCAGAACACCTATATTATATCGAAAAACATCGACTTCGGCGCGGGCATCAGCGTGGATGGCGGCGGCTTCATCCTGGGCAAGAACATACTGACGCTCTTCGACGCCCTCACCGCTCCCTACCACGACTCTATCGACTTCAACCGCCTGCCCATTCCCTTCGCCTGCGTGGCCACCAACATCATCGACAACACCGAGTACGACTTCCACAGCGGCGTGCTGAGCCAGGCCATGCGCGCCAGCATGTCGATACCCGGCGCCTTCGCCCCCGTGAGGCAGGGCGACATGGTGCTCGTAGACGGCGGGCTGCGCAACAACTTCCCCGCCGACATTGCACGCCAGATGGGAGCCGACATCATCATCGGCGTCAGCGTGCAGGGAGCGCCCAAGACGGCGGCCGACATCAACAGCACGGCGAGCATCCTGTCGCAGATAGTGGATGTGAACTGCAAGGACAAATACGAGGAGAACCTGAGCATCACCGACATCGTGATACGCGTGGACACCAAGGGCTACGGGGCTGCCAGCTTCAACGCCGCCGCCATCGACACGCTGATACGCCGCGGCGAGAAGGCTGCCCTGCTGCATTGGGACGAGCTCACGGCGCTGCGCCGACGGCTGGGCATCGACGGCCGGCCCACCTTCAAGCCGCGCCTCTCCACGGTGCGCGTGCCGCTGCCGTCGACGGGCGTCTGGAAAATCAGCGAGCTGCGCTTCGAGAACATGTCGGCCAACGACGAGGCCTTCATCAGGGCGAAGTTCAGACTGCATGAGGGCGACAGCATTACGGCCGACAGGGCCGACATCATCACCACCTCTATCCGCCAGGACCTCTACTACAAGACGGCCAAGTTCCGCATTGTGGGCAACGACGACCGCACAACTGCCACGGTGGTCTTCACCGCCGGCGAGAAGAAGCAGAGCCAGCTGAACGTGGGGCTGCGCTTCGACAATGAGGAGGTGGTGGCCCTGCAAGCCAACGCCGAGGTGCCGCTGAGGAGCCGCATGCCGATGGATGTGGAGCTGACGCTCCGCCTGGGCAAGCGCATCATGGCGCGCGCCGACTGGTCGTTTCATCCGCGCAGTTTCTTCAGGCCTACCGTGTCGTATATCTTCCGCCACAACGATATCAACTTCTATGAGTACGGCGACAAGGCCTGCAACCTGACCTACGACCGCCATACGGCCAGACTGGCACTCTTCAACTTCAACATCAGAAACTTCAACGTCAGCATAGGAGCCTGCGGCGACTACTACCACCACCGCTCGATGCTCATAGACCGCGAGCCAGAGCACCTGCTGCTTGCCGACACCAGGGACAAGGGCTACCTGAGCTATCAGGGCAGCATAGACTACAACAGCGAAGACGAGTGGTTCTTCCCACGCCACGGCGCGCGCTTCAACGCCCGCTTCGCCTACTATACCGACAACTTCGTGAGTCTTGATGGCTCCACCGGACTGCGCGACTATACCGCCATGTGGCGCATGGCCTTCCCCGTGGGCCGACGCTTCGCCCTGCAGCCCATGTTCTACGGACGGCTGCTCTGCGGCGAGACGGTGCCCCTGATGCTGAGCAGCACCATGGGCGGCGAGTGGTTCGGGCACTACGTGGAGCACCAGCTGCCCTTTGCCGGCGTGGGCTATGTGGAGCTGGCACGCAAGAAGATGGTGGCGGCCCAGCTGCAGGGACAGCTGAACCTGACCACCAACAACATCATCTTGCTGCGCCTGGCGGCAGCACAAGACGGCGACACCTTCAGCTCGCTGACCGACCACCACACGCTGCTCGGCGCCTCGCTGAGCTACTACTACAACATGATGTTCGGCCCTATAGGCGGTTCGGTGGGCTACAGCAACGTGACCAGCGAGCCCTACTTCTTCATTAACCTGGGCTTCGTGTTCTGACAGCAGAAAACGGCACGGCCCGCAGCAGTAGAAAAAGAGAGAGAGAGATATGGTCAGTATGAAAGAAAAGATAGGCTACGCCCTGGGCGACGCCGCCGCCGGCGGCATCACATGGAAAATCATGTCGATAGCCTTCCCGCTGTTTTTCACCAACGTGTTCGGCCTCTCGTTTGCCGACGCCGCCACACTGATGCTCACGGCACGCCTGTTCGACGTGGTGACCGACCCGCTGATGGGCTCGCTGGCCGACCGCACACAGTCGCGCTGGGGCACCTATCGCCCCTGGCTCATCTTCGGCGCCGTGCCCTTGGGGCTGGTGTTCGCCCTGCTGCTCTACACACCCGACTGCGGCCCGGCCGGGCGCCGCGTCTATGCCTACACGCTCTATCTGCTCATGATGGCTGTATATACGGCCGTCAACGTGCCCTACGGCTCGCTGCTGGGCGTGATGACGGCCGACGACGGCGAGAAGAACCGCTTCTCGAGCTACCGTATGGTGGGGGCCTATGCCATGGGCTTCGTCACGCTGCTCGCTTTCCCCTACCTGCAGAAGCTGGTGGGCGGCACGGAGGCACACCAGTATGCCGTGCTCGGAGCGGGCTTCGGACTGCTGGCCGCCGCCATGACGCTGGCCTGCGGACTGATGACCAAGGAACGGCTGAAGCCCGTCAGGGCCAAGAAGTTCACGCTGCGGCAGTTTTCCGACCTCTTCAGCAACAAGCCCTGGGTGTACTTGACGCTCATCGGCGTCTGCACCAATTTCTTCAACGGCTTCCGCTATGCCGTGGCGGGCTATATGCTCACCTACTGTCTGGGCGGCGAGGTCACCGTGAGCGGGCTGATTATCAACTACACCGTATTCATGACCTTCGGCGAGCTGACGTGCATGGTGTTCGGCGCCCTGTCGCCGAGGTTCACCGAGTGGATAGGCTCGAAGCGCGGCGCCTTCGTGGCGGCGGCCCTCATCTGCGCCGTGTTCAGCGTGTGCTTCTTCTTCGTGCCCATGAGCCCGGACTATATCTGGGTGATGGTGGCCCTGGTGGTGCTCACCTCGGTGGGCGTGGGAATCTATTCGCCCCTGCTCTGGTCAATGTATGCCGACGTGGCCGACTATGCCACCGAGAAGAACGGCACGTCGTCTACGGGACTCATCTTCTCAAGCGGCACCATGGCGCAGAAGTTCGGGTCGGCCATATCCGGCTCGCTCGTGGCGCTGCTCCTCGGACTGGCCGGGGCCCGCATGACCTCCGACGCGATGGGCAACGCGGTGGTTGACCCCGCCTCAATCACCTCGTCGGTGCTCACGATGATATGGTTGCTGTTCTCGCTCTTCCCTGCCGCCATAGCGCTGCTCATGGTGCTGCTCATCAGGCTGTATCCCATTAAGAAGTAGTAGTGATTCCACAAAATGAAAGACATGAAGAAACTGCTGTCATTGCCCCCCAATCTGGTCAGACTGACCGATGGCGGGGAAACTATATTCCATAAAATTACCGGTCTGAAGACCGATGAATACTTCTGCACCTGCGACCCCGAAGGGCAGCGCATAGGCAGCGGAGGCGGCACGGCATGGCTGCTGCGGCAAGCCTTCGCCACTGAAGACGCTGGCAGGGGTGGCACCACGTTTGAACAATGGCTTGCTGCCGAGAAGCGTATCCTGCTGCATGCCGGCGGACAGAGCCGACGCCTGCCGGGCTATGCCCCGTCGGGGAAGATTCTGACGCCCATTCCCGTGTTCCGCTGGGAGCGGGGACAGCGCCTGTCGCAAGACCTGCTGTCGCTGCAGCTGCCGCTCTATGAGCGTATCATGGCAATGGCTCCCGCAGGGCTGCACACCATGGTGGTAAGCGGCGATGTGCTCATTCGCGCCACGCAGCCTCTGGCGCCTGTGCCACAGGCCGACGTGGTGTGCTACGGCCTCTGGCTCGATGCCTCGGTGGCCAGCCATCACGGCGTGTTCGTGAGCGACCGCCGCACGCCGCAGGTGCTTAAGCAGATGCTGCAGAAACCGTCGGTGGAGCAGCTGCAGCAGTTGCAGAGGGAGCATCTCTACCTCACCGACATAGGCGTGTGGCTGCTCAGCGACCGCGCCGTCGGACTGCTTATGAAGCGGTGCGGGGCGGGGACGAAGTCTTACGACCTGTATAGCGACTTCGGCCGCACGCTGGGCACCGACCCGGTGCTCGACGATGCCGAGCTGAAACAGCTGACGGTGGCCGTCGTGCCGCTCAGCGGGGGGGAGTTCTACCATTTCGGCACGTCGCGCGAGATGATTTCGTCGATGACGACACTGCAGAACGCCGTGGCCGACCAGCGGCTCATCATGCACCACGACCGCAAGCCGCATCCCTCTATCTTCGTGCAGAATGCCGTCACCGACGTCGGCTTCACTGAGTCCAACCGCCATATATGGATTGAGAACAGCCACATCGGACGGCGCTGGACGCTGACCTACGACAACATCGTGACGGGCGTGCCCGACAACGACTGGCAGGTGCATCTCGCCCCGGGACAGTGTGTCGACATCGTGCCCATTGGGGAGGAGCAATATGCCGTGCGGCTCTACCATATTGACGACCGCTTCGACGGTCATGAACAGCAGCGCCGACAGTTCCCCGTGTTGGAGTATAACGAGATAGAAGCTTATCTCACGGCCGCCATCGGGGCTGAAGATTCTGCCGCAGAGACTGGCACGCTCCTTTCTGCCGAGCAGATATCATCGCAGGCCAATCTGCTGCGCCTCTTCGCGCAGCGCAGCTCTTTCCGCAACCGCAACTGGCCGATGCTGGCGCGTAACTGGGAACACAGCGTGTTTTATCAGCTCGACCTCGACGATGCCGCCCGTGCCTTTGCCGAAGCCCATCTCGACATGCCGTCACAACTGCCGGCATCGGCTCCACTCATGGTGCGCATCCACGATGCGATGTTCAGGGGCAACAGCGACGAGGCCTTCGCGCTGCTGCGGCAGGGGCTCACCGAACCACTGCTCGCCCGCCGGCAGACACCGCGCCTGTCGGTATATCAGGATCAGATTGTGTGGGCCCGCAGTCCGGTGCGCATCGACATCTCCGGCGGGTGGACCGACACGCCGCCCTTCTGCCTCTTGGAGGGAGGCAGCGTGGTGAATCTGGCTGTCGACCTGAACGGCCAACAGCCGCTGCAGGCCTATCTGAGGCCGTCGAAGGAGCCGTGCATCATCTTGCGCAGCATCGACCTCGGAGCCTCGGAGGTGGTGGAGACTTATGAGCAGCTGGGGCAGTTTAACCGCGTCGGGTCGCCGTTCTCTATACCAAAGGCTGCACTTGCCCTGGCTGGCTTCCTGCCGCAGTTTGCTGCTGAGACATTCCCCTCGCTCAGGGCACAGCTGGAGGACTTCGGCTGCGGCATAGAGCTGACGCTGCTCTCGGCTGTACCGGCCGGCAGCGGACTCGGCACGAGCAGCATCCTGGCCGCCACCGTGCTGGGGGCCGTCAGCGACTTCTGCTCGCTGGCATGGGACAAGAGCGAGATAGGACTGCGCACCCTCGTGCTCGAACAACTGCTCACCACCGGAGGCGGGTGGCAAGATCAGTTCGGAGGCATCTGCGGCGGCGTGAAGCTGCTGCAGACGCAGAGCGGATTCATGCAGCAGCCGCTGGTGCGCTGGCTGCCGGCCGATGTGTTCACGCAGCCTGACTACCGGCAGTGTCATCTGCTCTACTACACAGGCATCACCCGCACAGCCAAGCGTATCCTGGCTGAGATAGTGAGGCGGATGTTCCTCAACAGTCGCGACCAGCTGCTCTTGTTGCGGCGGATGAAGGAGCATGCCGTGGAGATGTATGAGGCTATTCAGCGCCAGGACTTCACCCTGACAGGACGCCTGCTGCGCGACAACTGGCTGCAGAACCAGATGCTTGATGCCGGCACCAACCCGCCGGCCGTGGAGCGTATCACACGCATGGTCGATGACCTCTGCCTGGGCTACAAACTGCCAGGAGCGGGTGGGGGAGGCTTCCTCTATATGATGGCCAAAGACCCCGAGGCGGCTGCGCGCATCAGGCATATTCTCAATGAGGACCACCAGATGGGCAGCGCCCGTTTCGTCGATATGTCTCTCTCTTCCACCGGCATGCAAGTCAGTCGCAGCTAAAGTATTGATATTCCTCATTTCTTATTCCTCATTTCTCATGGATTTCCGTACCGTTGTCAACATTGAGAAGCCGCCGTTTCTCATCGAACCGCTCGAGAAGATGCTCTTCGTTGGCTCTTGCTTTGCCGATAGCATCGGTAGACGCTTCGAAGAGGAGCACTTCTGCGTCACGGTCAACCCGTTCGGCGTGATGTACAACCCCGTGTCGGTGCTTCATACCGTGGAACGATGCGAAATGGCGCCGCGCGTGGCTTTCTTCACGCTCGGCACCAACCATGTCTACCGGCTCAAGGAGACCGGCGAGATTGTGGATAACTGTCAGAAGCGTCCGCAATACCTCTTCACCGAGGAGCAGCTGTCGGTTGACGAGTGCGTCGGGGCGCTGGCCAAGGCGGTGGAGATATTGCAGACGCGCAACGCCGGCGTGCAGGTCGTCGTCACGGTCAGCCCCATCCGCTATGCCAAGTATGGCTTCCACGGCAGCCAGCTCTCGAAGGCTGTCTTGCTCATGGCTGCCGACAGGCTGGCGCAGGCTTCGGCGGCCGTCACCTATTTCCCTGCCTACGAGATTGTGCTCGACGAGTTGCGTGACTACCGTTTTTACCAGCCCGACATGATTCATCCCTCGCAGCAGGCGGTCGAATATATCTGGCAACGACTGTCGGAAACCTTCTTCAGCGAGCGGGCGAAGCAGTTCGTGCGCGACTGGAAGCCAATAAAGGATGCACTGAACCACAAACCCTTCCGGCCGGAGAGTGAGGAATATCAGCTTTTCCTGGCTTCCTACAAAGAAAAGGAATCGGCTCTTCTCGCGCGATATAATAATATGGTGTAGCTTTTTGCTGCGCTTGATTTATATCAATATTGGAATAAAAAACGTCGTTTTTGTGAATTTTTTCCCGGAAAAGTTTTGGCGGTTCGGAAAAAGTGTGTACCTTTGCACCCGCAAATCAGGAACACCACCTGACGAGCAA